>VFQP010000697.1_pt1 | contig 57063 bp, 58 predicted proteins | sample 3512351 | NCBI WGS metagenome assembly VFQP01 (sample SAMN10412372, study PRJNA504923) | tailings metagenome | isolation source: Relicate 1 Philex TSF1 revegetated site | place: Philippines: Tuba, Benguet | collected 2017-08-29 | reverse complement strand
CAGCAGAAGCCGGCAGCCCCGATCCACGTGCAGCCGGCACCGCAGCCGCAGCAGCAGGTGCATGTCGAGCAGCCGCGTGCGGCCGCTCCACAGCCGGTCGAGCAGGTGCGCCACGTCGATCCGATCGCCGAGGCCATCCGTCAGGCCGAGCAGGCGCCCGTCCAGGTGCAGCCGGTGCAGCAGCCTCGTCTCCAGGAAGCCGAGCAGCCGCGCAACCGCATCTTCGCCGAGCAGCCGGAATTGCGCGTCGCCCAGCCGCAGCCACAGCCTGCCCAGCAGCTTCGCCCGGCCGCTCCGGTCGAGCAGCCGCGCATGCCGCGCGTCGAGGACTTCCCGCCTGTCGTTCAGAACGGCCTCGGCAATCCGGAAGTGCGCATGCACGAGGAAGAGGATCGCGGTCCGCTCGGGCTCCTGAAGCGTCTTACGCACGGCCTGTCGCGTCGCGAGGAAGAGCCTGCGCGCCTGCAGCCGGCCCAGCCGCGCGAGCCGCGCCTGCGCCAGGCCTCGCTCGAAGGTCGCCCGGTCGATCAGGGTCAGGCCTATGCGCCGCGCCGTGCTTCGCTCGACGATCATGGCCGTCCGCAGCCACGCGTGGCGCATGATGACGACCAGCTGGACATCCCGGCGTTCCTGCGCCGTCAGGCCACCTGATCGATTGTTACATGCTGTTACAGGCGGCTCGGAACAGAGCCGCCTGTAACGCTGGATTATCAAAAGAATTCAGATACTTGTACGCGACCACAATGACGGGTTTCTCGTAACACCAAGTAAGAAACCGTGATTTGGACTATCCAACTGCCGTAAGTATGTTCGCTGGAAATCAGGCGGTGCCGGAATCGAGGGGAAACGTTCCGGCCATCGCGACCAAGAACCGCCCGGCAGGCGGCTTTGCATCACGGCATTCGGGACGGGCTACATGGGGATTGAGACCAGCGACTACCAGAAGACGTTGAGGTCGCGCATCTCCTTGTCGGGATGCGGGGTCCACAGCGGGAAACCGGTTACTCTCAATTTTGTTCCTGCCGATGCCGATAGTGGCATCGTTTTTGTAAGGACCGACGAAAAGGGTGGTCAGGCAGAGTTCCGTGCGCTGGTCTCGGAAGTCGGCGCGACGGACCTCTGCACGGTTCTGGGCGATCCCGCCCATGTGCATGTCGCGACGGTCGAGCATCTGATGGCCGCGCTCTTTGCGCTCGGCATCGACAATCTGACGATCGAGATCGACGGCGGCGAGGTTCCGATCCTCGACGGCAGCGCTGGAATGTTCGTCGAGGCTTTCGACCAGGCCGGCATCCGCCTCCTGACCACCAAGCGCCGCTACATCCGTGTGCTCAAGCCCGTGCGCATCGAAAATGGAGCGTCCTGGGCCGAGTTCCGGCCCTATGCCGGCACGCGATTCGAGGTCGAGATCGATTTCGAAAGTCCGGCCATCGGTCGCCAGTCCTTTGCGGCGGACGTCACACCCGAACTCTTCCGCAACGAGATCGCGCGGGCGCGCACCTTCGGCTTCATGAAGGATGTCGAGCGCCTGTGGGCTGCCGGCTATGCGCTCGGCTCTTCGCTCGAGAATTCCGTTGTCATCGGTGACGATCACCGCGTCATCAACATGGAAGGCCTGCGCTTCCGTGATGAGTTCGTGCGTCACAAGACGCTCGATGCCATGGGCGATCTCGCCCTGGCCGGTGCCTGCTTCATCGGCTGCTTCCGCTCCTATCGCGGCGGGCACAAGATGAACGCACAGGCACTGCGTCGCTTGCTCATGGATCGTTCGGCGTTCGAGATCGTCGAGACGACCCACCGCGAACGTGGCCGTTCGGCTGAAATGATCGCCGTCAACGCGCCTGTCTACGCGCCGTGGATGATCTGATCGGGGATAATGCCCCGATCGCGCCACCTTCTTCAGGCTTCGTCCATTTCACGCCACAAATGGCCGGCATTCCATCGGCTTCCGATTGTCCGAGAGGGGGCGTTGTGCTTAATGGCGCCTGAGGTGTTTTCTTGATCCATTCGCCGGAGGGGCGGCAGACCGTCATGGCTTCCACCACGACCCGCAATTCTCGCAGTGCCGGCCGGATCGGTGCGATCATGGCAGCGCTCGTCGCCGCCGGGCTTGTTTCTGCGTGCAGCACGACCGAGGAGACGATCGATCTCGCCAGCTATGTGGCCGAAGTCGAACCGGCGGATGTGCTCTACAACCAGGGCCTCGCGAACCTGAACGCCGGCCGCCTTTCGGAGGCCGCGCGCAAGTTCGAGGCCGTCGACCGGCAGCATCCCTACACGGAATATGGCCGCCGCTCGCTGGTGATGGGCTCCTTCACGCAGTACCGGCAGGGCAATTACGAAGAGGCCGTTACGTCTTCGCGTCGCTACCTGCAGCTCTACCCGACATCGGAAGACGCAGCCTATGCGCAGTACATCATCGGCCTCAGCTACTGGCGCCAGATCAAGGACGTGACGCAGGACCAGGGCGATGCCCGCCGCACCGTCGAGGCGATGACGGAAGTCGTGCAGCGCTGGCCCGAGTCTGAATACGTCGATGACGCGCAGGAGAAGATCCGCTACGCCCGCGACCAGCTTGCCGGCAAAGAGATGCAGGTCGGACGCTACTATTTGGAGCGTCGCGAGTATGTCGCGGCCACCAAGCGCTTCCGCAACGTCGTCGAAAGCTACAGCAACACGCGCCATGTCGAGGAAGCGCTCGCTCGCTTGACCGAGACCTATTACGCGATGGGTCTTGCAGGCGAGGCGCAGGCTGCCGCAGCCGTGCTCGGGCACAATTTCCCCGACAGCCAGTGGTACAAGGATTCCTACGCGCTTCTGCAGTCGGGTGGCCTCGAGCCGCGCGAGAACTCCGGCTCGTGGCTGTCGCGTGCCGGCCAGATGATCATGGGGGGCTGAGGCCCCCCGCATCCCGCCCGGAATGCTTTCGCAGCTTTCCATTCGCGATATTGTGCTGATCGAGAGGCTGGACCTCGATTTCGAGCCCGGCCTTTCCGTGCTGACCGGCGAAACGGGCGCAGGCAAATCCATCCTTCTCGATTCGCTGTCGCTGGCGCTCGGCGCGCGCGGCGATGCCTCGCTCGTCCGCAGCGGCTCGCCGCAAGGCAGCGTGACGGCCGTCTTCGACGTGCCGGGCGTGCATCCCGTGCGCGACATGATCCGGGCGAACGGCCTCGATGACGAGGGCGACATCATCCTGCGTCGCGTCCAGAGCCAGGACGGGCGCACGCGCGGCTTCATCAACGACCAGCCGGCCGGCATGGCGCTGCTGCGCGACATCGGGCGCCTGTTGGTCGAGATCCACGGCCAGCATGACGACCGCGCACTGGTCGATTCGGCCGCGCATCGCGATCTGCTCGACGCCTATGGCGGGCTGACGGTGCAGGCGACGGAAGTCGGCGCGCGCTACCGCGAATGGCGCGATGCCGAGCGTGCGCTGGGATTGCATCGGGCGAAGGTCGAGGCGGCCGAACGCGAAGCGGACTATCTTCGTGCCAGCGTTGAGGAACTGATGAAGCTCGATCCGCAGCCGGGCGAAGAGACCGAGCTTGCCGAAGAGCGCGCTACGATGATGCGCTCGGAGAAGATCGCGACCGACATCGAGGATGCGCGCGAGGTCCTGTCCGGATCAAGCTCGGCCGTGCCGCAGCTCGCAAGCCTGCTCCGCAGGCTGGAGCGCAAGGCCGGTGACGTGCAGGGTGGCCTGCTCGACCCGATCGTGAAGGCCCTCGACGACGCGCTGATCGGGCTCGACGCCGCGCAGTCGGCCGTGGACGAGGCGGCGCGTGCCGCGAATTTCGATCCGAACGTACTCGAGCGCGTGGAGGAGCGGCTCTTTGCGCTCAGGGCCGCCGCGCGCAAGCACAACATCGCTGTCGACGATCTTGCTGCCCTGCGCGACCGCATGGCAGACGAGCTTGCCGAAATCGATGCCGGCGGCGAAAGGCTCACCAGGCTGGAGGCCGAGGCAACGGCTGCGCGCGGACGCTTCGATGCAGCGGCGCTGTCGCTATCTGAAAAGCGCCACGCGACAGGCAGCCTGCTTGCCGGTGCTGTGATGAAGGAGTTGCCGTCCCTCAAGCTGGAGCGGGCGGAGTTCATCGTGGAGATCGCATCCGAGCCGGACGATCGCAGCGATGCCGGGATCGACCGGGTCGATTTCCATGTGCGCACCAATCCGGGCACACGCGCCGGACCGATCATGAAGGTGGCGTCGGGCGGCGAGCTTTCGCGGTTCCTCCTAGCCCTCAAGGTAGCGCTTGCCGATCGCGGATCGGCGCCGACGCTCGTCTTCGACGAGATCGACACCGGCGTCGGCGGCGCAGTGGCGGATGCGATCGGACAGCGTCTCGCACGGCTGTCGGATCGCGTGCAGGTGCTCTCCGTCACCCACGCGCCGCAGGTCGCCGCGCGCGCGAGCACGCACTTCCTGATTGCCAAGAGCGGGTCGGAGAAGGTGACGACCGGTGTCTCGACGCTCGAACCCGACGCGCGCAAGGAAGAGATCGCCCGCATGCTCGCCGGCGCCACCGTGACGGAAGAGGCGAGGGCGGCTGCGAGCCGGCTTCTGGCGGAAAATCGCGCAGTTGCGGGCCAGCCGGCGCAAGGGTAGTCAATCAGGCCCGCGGCCCGTCGCGCCGCTTTTCGCACGAATGGCCGCTCGCATGTCTCTCGCAACGAAGCCCGTCGACGATCTGACACCGGACGAAGCCGCCGAGGAACTTGCGCGGCTGGCGGGCGAGCTTGCCGAGCACGACCGGCTCTATCACCGCGAGGACAGGCCCGCGATTTCCGACGCGGACTATGACGCGCTCAAGGCGCGGAACGCCGCGATCGAGGCGCGCTATCCCGAACTGATCCGTGCCGATTCGCCTTCGCTCAAGGTCGGCGCTGCGCCATCCGACGCCTTTGCGCCGGTCACGCACGCCAAGCCGATGCTGTCGCTCGACAACGTCTTCTCCGACGAGGACGTAGCCGATTTCGTAGGCTCCGTACGGCGGTTCCTGAACCTTTCCGCGGATGCGGAACTGATGTTCACGGCTGAGCCCAAGATCGACGGGCTGTCGATGTCGCTGCGCTACGAGAAGGGCAGGCTGGTGACGGCCGCCACGCGCGGCGACGGCGCGACGGGCGAGAATGTCACGGTCAACATCCGCACCATCGGCGAGATTCCCGAGCGCCTGAAAGGAGACGTCCCGGACGTGCTCGAGGTACGCGGCGAGGTCTATATGCGCCGCGACGACTTCCTCGACCTGCAGAAGCGCATGGCCGAGACCGGCCAGACCTTCGCCAATCCGCGCAATTCGGCCGCCGGTAGCCTGCGCCAGAAGAACCCCGAGGTGACGCGCTCGCGGCCGCTGAAGTTCTTCGCCTATGCCTGGGGCGAGACGAGCGAGCCTCTGGCCGAAACGCAATATGATGCCGTGCAGCGGCTTGGATCGTGGGGCTTCAGGATCAACCCGCTGATGCAGCGTTGCTCCTCGCTCGACGAGATGCTGACGCATTATCGTGGGATCGAGACCCAGCGCGCCGACCTTCCCTATGACATCGACGGCGTCGTCTATAAGGTCGACCGGCTCGATCTGCAGGAGCGGCTCGGCTTCCGCTCGCGCAGCCCGCGCTGGGCGACCGCGCACAAGTTTACGGCCGAAAAGGCGACGACGGTCCTCAACGCGATCGACATCCAGGTTGGCCGGACCGGGGCGCTGACGCCGGTCGCGCGGCTCGAGCCCGTGACGGTCGGTGGCGTGGTCGTGGTCAATGCGACGCTCCACAACGAGGACTACATCAAGGGCATCGGCAATGACGGCCAGCCGATCCGCGATGGCCGCGACATCCGGGTCGGCGACACCGTCATCGTGCAGCGCGCCGGCGACGTCATCCCGCAAATCCTCGACATCGTGCCGGAGAAGCGGCCGAAGGATGCCGAGCCCTATCGCTTTCCCGACCGCTGCCCGGCCTGCGGCAGCCATGCGGTGCGCGAGGAGGGTGGTGCGGTGCGCCGCTGCACCGGCGGGCTGATCTGCCCGGCACAGGCGACCGAGCGGCTGCGCCATTTCGTCGGGCGTAACATGATGGATATCGAAGGTCTCGGCGAAAAGCAGATCGAGTTCTTCTTCACGCAGGAAGACCCGGCGCTCAGCATCAAGACGCCGGCCGACATCTTCACCCTTGCCAAGCGCCAGAAGGCTTCGCTTGCCAAGCTCGAGAACATCGAAGGGTTCGGCGCGGTTTCCGTGAAGAAGCTCTATGCCGCGATCGACGAGCGTCGGCAGCCGGCGCTGTCGCGCTTCCTGCATGCGCTCGGCATCCGCCATGTCGGCGAAACCAACGCCAAGCGGCTCGCCCGCCATTTCGTGTCCTTCGCCGCACTGCGCGAGGCAGCCGAGGCCGCGCGCATGCCGGAAGGCAAGGGCGATCCCGGCAGTGCGGAATGGCAGGAGATCGTCGGCGTCAACGGCATCGGCGACGTGGTGGCCGAGGCGCTGGTGGAGTTCTTCCACGAAGCGCACAACCGCGATGCCATCGACGCGCTCCTGAAGGAGGTGCAGCCTCAGGACGAGGAGCCGGTCGGCAGCGTTTCGTCGCCCGTCGCCGGCAAGACGGTCGTCTTCACCGGCGCGCTCGAACGCATGTCGCGCGACGAGGCGAAGGCGATGGCCGAACGCTTCGGCGCAAAGGTCGCCGGCTCGGTCTCGAAGAAAACCGATCTGGTGGTGGCCGGTCCCGGTGCCGGATCGAAGCTGAAGCAGGCCGAGACGCTCGGCATCGAGGTCATCGACGAAGACGGCTGGTTCACGCTGGTCGGGGCTTGATGAGGACGTTTCCCAATTGGCCCGCGCATGCGCCGCTGAAGCTCATCACCTTCAGCTAAAGTGCCTCTGGACCAAGCAAAAGTACGGTGACAGGTCAGGGGCGCTGACCTAGAAGGCGGCATGCATCGTCCCGTGCCCAGTCCGCGCTCGCAGTTCTTCTCAGGACTTCGGACGGGTTTGCCGATCATGCTGTCGGCAGCGCCATTTGCGGTGCTGTTCGGCACGCTGGCGATCGACAACGGCATGACGCGGGTCGAGGCGATCGCGATGAGCGTGTTCGTCTACGCGGGCGCAAGTCAGATGGTCGGCATCGACCTGTTCGGCCAGAAGGTCGCGCCGTGGCTGATCGTACTGTCGATCTTCGCCGTCAATTTCCGAATGGTGCTCTATTCGGCTGCCGTCGGGCGCAGGCTCACGGACGCGACATGGACGACGCCGCGCAAGGCGCTCGGCTTCTTCATCCTCGTCGATCAGCAATTCGCCGAGGTCGAGCAGCGCGGCGAGCGAGGGCTGCCGGTCGATTTCGCGTGGTACATGGGCTGCGGTCTGCCCTGCTATGTCGGCTGGGTCAGCGGCTCCATCGCAGGCGTCTTCTTCGGCGAACTGGTGACCGATCCGGAAGCCTTCGGCCTCGACTATCTGCTGCCGATCTATTTCGTGTCGATGGCGATGGCATTTCGTGGCCGGCCGCTCTGGGCGCCCGTGCTGTCGATCAGCGCGCTTGCGTCCATGGCGGCGGTCGCGACCGTCGGCTCGCCCTGGCATGTGTCGATCGGCGCGATTGCCGGCGTCGTCTCGGCCGCGATCCTGGTACGGCCGGCGGAGAGGCCGTCGTGATCTCGGAAATCGGCTGGATCATCGTTGCAGGCGCGGTTCTGACCTATCTGACGCGCGTGGGCGGGCATCTGGTGCTGTCGCGCTTCCAGCGCATCCATCCGCGCGTGCAGGCCGGGCTCGATGCCGTGCCGACGGCCGTTTTGACGTCGATCGTCGCGCCCTATGCGGTCAATGCAGGCGTTGCCGAAGGCGTCACGCTTGTAGCGGCAGCTCTTCTGTCGCTTCGGCTCGGCACCGTAACGACGATCGCAATCGCAGCCGCCACCCTGATAGCGCTGCGCGCAGCCGGGTTCTGATCAGAGCGGCGCGCAGGCGTCCGAAAGCCACGCGCGCGTCGCGTCGTCTACCAGTGGCGCGATCTCGTCCAGCACGCGCGCATGATAGGCGTCGAGCCAGTCGCGCTCGGCCGGCGAGAGCAGGTCGACGTCGATCAGCCTGCGGTCGAAGGGGGCGAGCGTGAGCGTCTCAAAGCCGTGCATGTCGATTTCTCCGCCGGTGATCGGTCGGGCGTCCTCCACGACAATGAGATTTTCGAGCCGGATGCCGTAGGCGCCCTCGCGGTAGTAGCCCGGCTCGTTGGAGAGGATCATGCCCGGCAACAACTTCTGCGTGCCGGTCTTGGCGATGCGCTGCGGACCTTCATGCACGGACAGAAACGAGCCGACGCCGTGGCCTGTGCCGTGGGCGAAGTCGAGGCCGGCCTGCCAGTGGGCGTGACGCGCGATCGGGTCGATGTCGCAGCCGCGCGTGCCGGCGGGAAAGCGCATCAGCGAGATGCCGATGAGGCCCTTGAGTACGATCGTGTAGTGCCGGCGCATTTCGTCGCTCGGCCTGCCGATCGCGACGGTGCGGGTGATGTCGGTCGTGCCATCCGAGTATTGCCCGCCGGAATCGACGAGATAAAGCTCGCCAGCGCCGAGCATCCGGGTGGTCGCGGTCGAGACGCGATAGTGGATGATCGCCCCATTCGGGCCGGCACCCGAAATCGTCTCGAAGGAGATGTCGCGCAGCGGCATCTGCGCCTTGCGTCCGGCTTCCGCGCGAAGCGCTTCGAGCCTGGTCGCGGCCTGGATTTCGTCGACCGAACCGGGTTCGATCGTCGCCAGCCAATGCAGGAACTCGGTCACGGCCGCGCCATCGCGGCGATGCGCATCGCGCGTGCCGGCAAGCTCGGCAGCGTTCTTGGTGGCGCGCGGCAGCTTGGCCGGGTCCTCCAGCCTGACGACCGTGCTGCCGGCATCCTCGACCGTCATGCGCAGCCGGTCGGCGGCAAGCGTTCCGTCGAGGCCGACGCTCCTGCCGGCGCGGGCGAAGTCAGTCAGATCAGGAAGCAGGTCGGACGGCGCACGCAGGTCGGCAAGCTGCGTCAGGTAGGCCTTCACCTCCATGTCGAATTTGCGGGAGTCCATGTAGAGCTGTGGGCGGCCGGTTGCGGGGATTATCGCGAAGCCAAGTGGCAGCGGCGTATGCGGGACGTCCGAGCCGCGAATGTTGAAGGCCCAGGCGATGGAGGAGGGGTCGGTCAGGACCGTGAGGTCCGCCTTGCCCTTGGCGACGCTGTCTGCCAGCAGCGCCAGCTTTTCGCGTGGGGGAACTCCGGCAAATTTCAGCAGGTGGATTTCGACCTGGCCGGTGGGCGCCTCGGGCCGGTCCGGCCAGCAGGCGTCGACAAGGTTGCGTTCGACGGCGACGAATTCGATCTCCGGAGCGGACCGCCGAAGGCTGGCGACCTGGTCGATCGTGTGCAGCCACGGGTCGAAGCCGATTTTCATGCCCGCCCGGCCGTGCCGCGCAAGCCAGAGCGCTGGCGGCTCGTCGACAAGGTCGCCAGCCTGGAACACGGTCATGTCGACCTGTGCGCGAACCTGAAGGCGGTAGCGGCCGTCGACGAAGACGATGGCGATCGGCTGGAGAACGAGCGCAGCGCCGGCCGAACCGGTGAAGCCCGTCAGCCATTTCAGGCGATCGGCGCAGTCGGGGACGTATTCGCCCTGGTGCTCGTCGGCGCGGGGGACGAGGTAGCCATCGAGACCTTCGGCCTTCATCGCCTCGCGCAGAGAGGCGACTCGCGGACCGCCTTGCAAGGGATCGGTGCGGACGTCGAAGGTCTGGAACATGGGGTTTCCCGTCAGAGTGCTGGCGCGGCGGACCCTATGCCCACGAAAGCGGCGCCGCAATCCGGGCGGTGCTCTTTTGCAATGCAGCATTGTCGTTGTGCATTGCAAAAGCGGGTAGGAGCCATGCGAAGCCGTCACTGGTTGAATAGGTCAGCACACCTTACCTTCCTGGTCATGGAGAACGGCATCTCCAAAGACATTTGAAGGAGAATTCGACATGGCACGCAATCAGGCAGGACGCGGCTTCTTCCGCGGCGCAATGGACGCCATCATCGAAGCTCGCTCGCGGCAGGTCAGCCGCTACGTCAACGGCGCGCTTCTGATGCTGGACGATGAGACGCTCGCAAAGAGCGGCTACACCCGCGAAGAACTCGCAAAGCGCGGCGGCTCGGGCTACCTCTTCTAAGAGCCAGCCGACATCAAGCTTCCAGTCAGGCGGTCCGCAAGGGCCGCCTTTTTGTTAGCCTAGCGTGCGAGATGGATCGCAACCCACTCGTCGCGGCGGATCGTGCGGACATGGCGGAAGCGCTGGCCGGCATAGGCGGCGACGACGGCATTGCGCTGGCGCTCCAGAATGCCAGACAGGATCAGTTCGCCGCCCGGCGCGATTGCACGCGCCATGCCCGGCGCCAGCGCCATCAGCGGGCGGGCGAGAATGTTGGCGACAATCAAATCGAAGGGGGCGTTGTTTGCGATGACCGGATGCGACAGCCCAGTCGCGGTCTCGCAGTGAACAAGGCCTGCAGCACGGTTCAGCCGAGCGTTGTCACGCGCGACGCGCGTGGCGATCGGGTCGATGTCGGTTGCCAGCACCGGCAGCTGCGCGGCGCGGGCAAGAGCGATGGCGAGCACGCCACTGCCGGTTCCGAGATCGAGCACACGCCTCGGCACGCCGCGCTTCAGCCGCTCGCCGATCATCTCCAGGCACAGCGCCGTCGTTGCGTGGTGGCCGGTGCCGAAGGCGAGGCCCGCCTCGATTTCGATCGCCACGTCGTTCGGCTTCACCTTGTCGCGGTCATGGCTGCCATGGACGAGGAAGCGTCCCGCGCGAACCGGGGGCAGAGCGTCGAGCGCATGCGTGACCCAATCGATATCGGGCAGCACTTCTGTCTCGACGGCGACCTTCAGGCCGGCTTTCGCCACCAGATCCCGCATCGTCTCGAGCACCGACGGCTCGTCGGTCTCGGCATAGATCGAGAGTTCGTCGACCCGCGCTTTCTCGTCGATCTCGATCATGGCCAGCGGGTAGCCTGCCTCTTCATAGATCGTCTCGAGCTCGCGATAGACGGCAAGCACGCCGTCGCGCGGCGCGGTGAAGTGGTAGCGGACCTGTGGCATGGATGTCAGGTGCCGGTTGCGAGGCGGCGAAGCTTGGCGAGCGCCGTATCTGGGTTCTCGCCATAGGCGATGGTGCCGAAGAAGTCACCGCTTTCGTCGAGCATCAGGATCGAGGCGGTGTGGTCCATCGTGTAGTCGCCGCCTTCGAGCGGGACCTTGTTCACGTAGATCGAGAAGGACCGTGCCATCGCATTGACCTTCTCCGGATCGCCGGTGATGCCGGTGATCCGTTCCGACACGTTGCCGACATAGGCGTTCAGCACCTCCGGCGTGTCGCGCTCGGGGTCGATCGACACGAAATAGGCGTCGATCGCCTCGCCTTCGGCGCCCATCTGCGCCAGCCAGCCATCGAGTTCGAACAGCGTCGTGGGGCAGATTTCCGGGCAGTGGGTGAAGCCGAAGAAGACGACTGTCGGCTGACCGCGGAAGGCTGCCTCGGTGATGGGGGCGCCGGATTGGTCGACGAGTTCGAACGGCGCGCCGAAGCTCTGACCGGCCGTCGTGCGACCCTGGAAGTACTGGTACGAGAGCGCGCCGAAGCCGCCCAGCATCAGGACGACAATGCCGATCAATATCGAGCGCATGATCACGGGAGGATGATCCTCAATCTAGAAGCAGGAAAGGCCGCTCTCGACGAGCGCCATGAAAAGGCTCGGACCGTGGTCGATCCAGCCTGCGAAAGCGAGACCCGCTCCGCCCGCAAACAGCAGCGCGCCGGCGGCAAGGCCGGCGACCGTCAGGAAGGGGTAGGGCCTGCGCTCGTCCATGCCCCTGCATATAGACCTTCGCCCGAAGGCGCGGAAGGTGCCAATTGTCGCTGGCCTTGCCAGAGCCGAGCCGGCAGGCGTAGCCTCACCGCCATTGGAGGAGGTGGTCATGTCCCGTCCGGTTCCTGCAGGGTACTCGCTTACGCAGATCATGCTGCACTGGGCGATCGTGCTTCTTGTTACGGTCCAGTTCATTGCCCATGACGGCATCGAGGAAATCTTCGATGCGTTCGTCGAAGGGGCTGTGCCGGCGGCGGCCGATCTTCGGCTTTCATACCTCCACATTATCTGCGGCACGCTGATCTTCCTGCTGATGCTCTGGCGCGTGACTCTGCGGCTGCGCCGCGGGGCACCGGCCTTGCCGGAAAACGAACCCCGCATCGCCAGGATGCTGGCTCATGCGGTTCACGGGCTCTTCTACCTCTTGCTTCTCGCCATGCCCGTGTCGGGCGCGGTGGCCTGGTTCGGCGGCGTCGAAGCGGCGGGCAACGCGCATGGCGCTGCGTCCACACTGCTTCTTGTCCTGATCGGGCTGCATCTGGCCGGCGTGCTGGTACAGTTCTTCGTCTTCGGCTCAAACGTGCTGGCGCGCATGACGATGGCCGAGGAGTAAGGCTTGCAAGACCCAAGCGCTGCCGCCAAAAACGCGTCATGACCGACTATCTTGCAGGCGACCCGCAGCCGCGTATCCATCCGACTGCCGAGCTCAAGCAGACCAAGCTCGGCCGTCACGTGACCATCGGTGAGCGCTGCATCCTGCGTGAGGTGACGGTCGGCGACTTCTCCTATTTCGAGCGCCACGGCGAGGCGATCTATTCGACGATCGGAAAGTTCTGCTCGATCGCCGCCAATGTGCGCATCAACGCGCTCGAGCATCCGATGGAGCGGGTGACGACGCATAAGGTGACCTACCGCCCGAACGAGTACTTCAAGTTCGTCGGCGTCGATCAGGAGTGGCGCGAGCATCGTCGCGCGAGGGCCGTGACGATCGGGCACGATGTCTGGATCGGCCATGGCGCTGTGATCCTTCCGGGCGTGAGCATCCAGACGGGGGCTGTCATTGGCGCGAACGCGGTCGTGCGGCGCGACGTCGAGCCCTATCAGATCGTCGGCGGTGTGCCTGCGAAGCCGATCCGGAAGCGCTTTTCCGACACCGTGATCGCGCGACTCTTGGACCTGCAATGGTGGGACTGGCCGGAAGAAAAGCTCTATCGCGCAATTCCCGACATGCAGAACTTCGAGATCGAAGCTTTTCTGCAAAAGTGGGAAAGAGCAATTTGATTAAAAGTCGACGTAATAACCTCAACGCTTATGGTTACTGCGATCTAAAAAAGTTGTGTTAATGAACTACTGCAATCTTTGGTTGCGTTGCGATCGGTGATCGTGCTTCCTGCCTCTCGGCAAGCCTTTGGGAAACGGCATATGAGAGGAGAGTTGAAGATGAAGACCATGTTCGCAGTCGCAGCCTTCGCCGCAGCCTTCGCGGCGACGCCAGTCCTCGCCAATGGCTGGGGCTACACGCCGCAGAAGTCGTATCACTCCGGCGGTCTCGTCAATGTGTCGCCGAGCGTCAGTACCGGCACCATCAACGTGCTGAACGGCACGCAGGTGCTCAATGCCTCGCCGATCCTGAGCGGCAATTCGGTCCTCAGCGGCAACAGCACCAATGCAGCCAACGGCAACCAGTCGTCGATCGGCAACGGCATTCTCGGCGGCACGCTGAACAATCTGCTCGGCGGCAACCGCTACTCGCTCAAGGGCAAGCGCTAAGTTCCGGCCACATCCGCTCGCCCGGCCTGCACCCCGTGGGTGGCGGATGTGCGGTGCCCAAGCCGGAAGGGGCGGGGGGGCGCAAGCCTTCCCGCCCTTTTCGCATGCGTGTCAGATGCGCGTGCGCAGCCCGAGCAGCACGTCGAAGCGCTGCTTGCGCTCGTTGATGATGGTGGTTTCGGAGCGCAGATAGTCCATCCGAAGGACGAGATCCGATGCCTTCGACGCCTTGAATGTGACTTCGCCGTGCAGGCCGAGACGGCGCTCCTCGTTTTCGAGAAGCAGGTTTTCGCGCCGCTCCAATGCAACGCCGCCGGAGGCGACGATGGTTTCGGCCAGCCGGTAGGCGAAAGCCAACTCGGCGCGTGCGACCCAGGAGCCCAGCGGATCGTCGGTCTCCGCAGTCTCGAAACCGAGCCGGGCATTACCACGCAGTTCGAGCGGTGTCTGCTGGACCGGCAGCGTGAAGCTGCCGCGCAGGGCGGGGCGCCAGTCGACGAAGAGGCCGACCTCGTCTGCGAGATGCTCGGCGCCGATGCTGATTTCAACCGCTGCGCCGGTCTTTGCCGCATAGCCGGCGGTCGCTTCGATGCCGATTTTGCGCGACGAAAGCCGAACCGGCGGATCGCCAAGGGCAGCAACCACTCGGTCTTCGAGCGAGGCGCCAAGACCAGCCGCATACGGGCCGAAGCTCTTGCGCGCACCGACTGCCAGGCGATGTAGCTCGCGGGCGGGCTCGAGCTGCTCCGGCAACAGCAGATCATCCTGAAAGCGCGCCTCGCCGAAGCGCTGCGCGGTCGCGCCGATCTCGCCAAGAAGCACGAGCGTCGGGTCGATCCGGTAGCCGGCCTCGACGCCGATGCTTGCAGCTGCGCGCGGCGTGCGGGTGCCGATAAAAGGCCCGCCGAGGTCGAGCGTGTCGCCGTCGCTGCCGCCGCTAAGGCGGAGCGTGCCGCGCAGTTCCAGCCGGTCGGTGGGTCGGAGCGTCGACTGCAGCGTAACAACGGCGCTGGCTGCATCGCGAATGCGGACCTCGTCATGCAGCCGGCCTTCGATGCCGATCGTCAGCTTCGTTTCGCCGCGCTCATGCGCGACCGGCATCTCGATCGTGCCGCGTAGCGCCGTGTACCAGTCGGAGATCGCAGTGGGGCTGTCGAGGACGTTGGTCGTGAAGGTGCGTGCTGCTGAAAACTCGGCTCTCGGCGCTTTGTCCGCTGCAAGCGCCTGATGACTGTAGCCAGCGGCCAGAGCGAGGGCGAACACAACACGCATGGAGGCTCCCGGGAAATGTCAGCCCCTCCCGTCGCGGGGGTGATGGACGGGAGGGGCTTCCAGGCAAACCGCTGGGAAGCGGAGGTCACGGGCTTCAGTGCCCGTGTCCACAGGTCTAGCAAGTTGTGCTGAAGGGATTGCAACCGGCGATATCGCGCATTGGTTGCTATCGGTTGTGCTGTGTCAGACGCGCTGGATGAAGCCGTCTAACACGCGCTTCTGGCCGGCCCGGTCGAAATCGATCGTGAGCTTGTTGCCTTCGACCGCCGCGACGTTGCCGTTGCCGAACTTCTGGTGGAAGACGCGGTCGCCGATCGAAAAGGCAGATGGCGTGTCCGACACCGATTTGGCGACGAGCTCGCCCTCGATCGTCCGGGTCTTCACGGAGCCGCGGCCGGCGCCGAAGCCGGAATCCGGCTCGCCATAGCCGATCCGCTCGACCTGATGGCCCGAGCGCGAGCCCCAGTTCTTGTCCGTGGCCTCCGTGCGGTTTGCCTGTGCGCGGGCCCAGCCGGGCGTCGCATAGGTGTTCGAGAAGGCGCCGACATTGTCGAAACGCGAGGCGCCGTAGGGGTTGTTGCGGCCGCCGAAACCGCCGCCTCGTCCGTAGCCCCCATAGGAACTGTCGCTCTCGACCACCTCGACATGGGCTTCCGGCAGCTCGTCCAGAAAGCGAGACGGAATCGTGGACTGCCAGAGGCCATGGATGCGACGGTTGGAGGTGAACCAGATGTGCAGGTTCTTCTTGGCGCGCGTAAGCCCGACATAGGCGAGGCGCCGCTCCTCCTCGAGCCCGGAGCGACCGCCTTCGTCGAGCGCGCGCTGGTGCGGGAAGAGCCCTTCCTCCCAGCCCGGAAGGAAGACGGTGTCGAATTCGAGACCCTTGGCCGAGTGCAGCGTCATGATGGAGACGGCGTCGAGGCCCTCGGCACGCTCGGCATCCATGACCAGCGACACGTGCTCGAGGAAGCCGCGAAGCGACTCGTACTCCTCCATGGAGCGGATGAGCTCCTTGAGGTTGTCGAGCCGGCCAGCGGCCTCCGCCGATCGGTCGTTCTTCCACATCTCGGTGTAGCCGGATTCGTCGAGGATGATCTCGGCAAGCTGCGTATGCGGCGTGTTGTCGAGAAGCTCCTGCCAGCGCTGGAAGCCGGCGGTGAGTTCGCGCAACGCGGCGCGCGGCTTCGGCTTCATCTCGTCGCTTTCGGCGAGCTTTGCCGCTGCCTCCAGCATCGGGACCTTCAGCATGCGCGAGGCATCGTGGATCTGGCGGATCGCGGCTTCGCCCAACCCGCGCTTGGGCACGTTCACGATGCGCTCGAACGCCAGATCGTCGGCCGGCTGCGAGACGACACGGAAATAGGCCATCGCATCGCGGATTTCCTGGCGCTCGTAGAAGCGCGGGCCGCCGATGACGCGGTAGTTGAGGCCGAGCGTGACGAAACGGTCTTCGAACTCACGCATCTGGAACGAGGCGCGCACGAGGATCGCCATGTCGTTCAGGGCGTGGCCATTGCGTTGCAGCGCCTCGATCTCGTCGCCGAGCGCTCGGGCTTCCTCCTCCGAATCCCAGCCGGCATGGACCTTCACACGCGGCGCGTCCGGGTCGTTCGCTTCCGTGAAAAGCGTCTTGCCGAGCCGGCCCTCATTGTGCGCGATCAGATGCGAGGCCGCGCCGAGGATGTGGGCGGTCGACCGGTAATTGCGTTCGAGGCGGATGACGGTCGCGCCCGGAAAATCCTTCTCGAAGCGCAAGATGTTGTCCACCTCAGCCCCACGCCAGCCATAGATGGACTGATCGTCGTCGCCAACGCAGCAGATGTTGACGGTGCCTTCTGAAGCTACCCCCTCCGCCCGCTTTGCGGGCACCTCCCCCGCAAGGGGGGAGAACCTCGGCCGCTGCGCGAGCAGCCTCAGCCACATGTACTGAGCGGTGTTGGTGTCCTGGTACTCGTCGACGAGGATGTATTTGAACCGCCGGTGGTACTCGTCGAGGACGTCGCGGTGCTCGCGGAAGATGCGGATGGGGATGCAGAGAAGGTCGCCGAAATCTGTGGCGTTCAGCGTCTTCAGCCGATCTTCGTAGGCCTGATAAAGCTGGCGGCCCTTGCCGTTTGCAAAGGCCCGCGCATCGCCTTCCGGAATATCCTTCGGACCGAGGCCCTTGTTTTTCCAGCCATCGATCATCTGGGCGAACTGGCGGGCCGGCCAGCGCTTGTCGTCGAGGCCTTCGGCCTGGATGATCTGCTTGATGAGGCGGATCTGGTCGTCCGTGTCGAGGATGGTGAAGCTCGACTTCAGCCCCGCCAGCTCGGCGTGCCTGCGCAGGATCTTCACGCCGATCGAGTGGAAGGTGCCGAGCCAGGGCATCCCTTCCACCGCTTCGCCCACCAGAAAGCCGATGCGCGTCTTCATCTCGCGCGCGGCCTTGTTGGTGAAGGTCACGGCGAGGATCTGCGAGGGGTAGGCGCGGCCCGTGGCGAGGATGTGCGCGATGCGGGTCGTCAGGACCCGCGTCTTGCCCGTGCCGGCGCCGGCAAGCACCAGCACCGGTCCCTCCGTCGTCTCGACCGCAAGGCGCTGCTCGGGGTTCAGGCCGGAGAGATAGTCGGGCGCTCGCGCCCCGCCACGCGCTGCCATGGCGCGCGCAGCGATGCCGGACGGGCGCGGAGCGTCGCCGGGGAAGGGGGAATCGTCGAAATTGCCGGACATCAAGGGGGAATGTAGTGATTCGGCTGCGGATGGCCAGTTGCCGCGGCCGATTTGCCTGTCAGGCGGGGAAGACGAGGCGGGTTCGCGCGCCGCCGTCATTGTCGTAGGCGAGGTCGCCACGCAGGGTGCGAGCGAAGCCGGCCATGATCTTGTAGCCCAGTCGATCGCTCGTGGCTGGGTCAAAGCCGTCGGGGAGGCCGGGGCCATCGTCGCTGACGGTGAGTTCGAGCCGGCCGTCGGCAATCTCCGTCAGGCTGACGTCGATGCGCCCGATGCGATTGCCGAGGAAGGCATGCTTCAGCGAATTGCTGATCGCCTCGATCAGCACCAGCGAGACCGTCATGATGCGCTCGACCGGCAGCGTGATGTTGGAAGCGCTGACGCTGCAGGTGACGCCGCCGCGACCCGATGCGCTGACGATGTCCTGGCACAGGCCGTCGAGTGTCGCTTGGAGGCTGCGGTTGCTCATTTCGGGGTCATAGAGGCGCCGATGGACCTTGGACAGTGTCTCGAGCCGCAACCGTGCATCGTCCAGCGCAGCTGCCGCCTCCTCGTTGTTGGCCAGCCGTCTGCGGTGCAGGCCCAGCAGGCTGGAGACGAAGCCGAGATTGTTGGCAATGCGGTGCTGCAGTTCCTGAAACAGCGTTCGCCGGTCGTCTGCCAGCCGCATGGCTTCCTGGCGCTGGACCGTGATGGTCTCCACAGCATCATTGAGCAGGTGGATGATCAGCAAGTCGACCGTGCATATGACGATGAAGAAACCGAGCGCAACGGCTGCCTGATAGTCGAGTGCGAAGGAGTAGGCCGGCGGGACGAACCAGTACCAGGCTGCCAGCGTGCACAGCGCTGCACAAAAGATGCCCTGGCGCGTGCCACCGAGGAATGCCGTGAGCATCACCGCTGGAAAAAAAGTCAGGAACGGGAAACCGGGCGGCAGCGCATCGGCCACGGCAAAGCGGATCGCCAAAGCAATCGCAAAACTGACCACGGCAAATGCCCAGCCGAATGCAGGCTTGCGCCGCAAACGCGAGGCGTAGTCGAATATCATGTACCAGCCACAGCCTTTGCGAGCGGCACGTCCCTTAAAGGCTTATGCGGTTGGCAGACCGCCGCCGTCAATGACGCATCCGTGAAAAGCCGTAATATGGTGCTTCGGCTGGCGGATTGTAGGAACGTCGTGCCGTCGCGGGTGACGGTGCAGAACAGGATACCTCAGACTTATGGCGGGCAGCCGACAACCAGCACAGATCGACAACGATCCGCCGCTCGAGCGGCACGGGCCATTGCGCGGCTTGCTGCGCGGTTTCGGGGTCGCGCTCGTCATCTGGGTCGTTGCGGCCGCAGCCTTGTTCTGGTGGGCGCTGAGCGACGTGCGCTGGTCACAGATCGCGGACGGGTCGCTACGCACGCCGCAGGTGACCCAGGGCGACGAGCCGCTGCCTGTGGAAGCCGGGACTGTCGAAGTCACACCCTTGAGCGCCATGGCTCCGCATCTGATCGACGCAGTGCTCGCGACGGAAGACCGTCGCTTCTACGAGCATCACGGCGTCGATCTGCGCGGAATAGCGCGGGCGGCCTGGCGAAACTACGATGCGGGCGAGGTCGTCGAAGGCGGGTCGACGATCACGCAGCAGCTCGTGAAGGTGCTCTATCTCGACCGGGAACGAACCTACAAACGCAAGCTTCAGGAGGTCGTCATCGCAGTCTGGCTCGAATGGCGACTGGGCAAGGACGAGGTGCTGACGCGATATCTGAATTCCATCTATTTCGGGGCGGGCGCGACCGGGGTGGCAGCGGCATCGCGGATCTATTTCGGGGTTGAGCCGGCCGATGTAAGTCTTTGGCAGGCGGCGACGATCGCGGGCGCGATCCGTGCTCCGTCAATCCTCAACCCGCAGGCCAATCCCGAAGCTTCGGCTCAACGAGCGCGGACCGTGCTCAATGCAATGGTCGATGACGGCAGGATCACGCGTGAGCAGGCCGATGCCGCCATCGGGTCCCCGCGCTAGTTCAGCCGGCGCGCTCGCCCCAAAGCCCTGCGTAACCCGGTGAAAGCGTGAAGCCGACCGGCAACAACGAGGCCGGGGGTGGGCGATGCACGCCTTCCTCGAGATATCGCAAGGCGGCGTTGAGGCCGGCCATAGTGTAGGGCTTGGCGATGACGCCGACCGCACCCGCGAAATCTTCCGGGATGCGCTTCGGATTTGCCGTCATGAACACGCACATCGGCTTCTCCGATCTTTGCGCATGACGCGCGACATCGACGCCGGTCGGACCATCGGAAAGGTGGATGTCGACGAAGGCGACGTCGGCATTTGTGCCGTCAAGCATGCTCATGGCTTCTTCGGACGATGTCGCCCAACCGACGACCTCGTGTCCCGCATCCTCGACCAGCGCTTCCAGTTCCATTGCCAGGAGCGCTTCATCTTCGATGATCAGTATCCTGAGAGGCTCTTGCATTCATGCTGCCTGAGGGGAACCCTCAAGCCTCCCTGTTGATGGGTGTTCTGATCGGCATGCGGATCGTCACGCGCGTTCCCGGGGCGCCATCCGACCATTCGATGGTCGCCTTGAGCTGGCGTGCGAGCGAACGGACGAGGTTCTGGCCGAAGGTGGCGCCCGAAATCTCGCCCTGATGGCCGACGCCATCATCCTTGACCTGAACGATCAGGTGGCCGGCCGCTTGGGAAACCCCAAGAGCTATCGTGCCGGCCGTCTCGCTCGGGAAGGCGTGCTTCAGTGCGTTGGTCACGATCTCGTTGACCATGAGCGCCAGAGCGGCAGCCTGTTCGGCCGGAATCTCGGTCTGCTCCAGCTCGAAAGAGAGGGCGATGTCGCGGCCCGACGCATGCACGAGATCGGTCGCGAGATCGCGGACGAAATCGCCGACGTCGAACCGGGTCACGTCACTCGACTGGTACAGCCGGCGATGGACGGTGCTCAACGCCTCGACGCGAGAAAGCATCGACCGCAGCCCGTCGCGCACTTCCTGGTCCGAGATGGTACGGCTCTGCATCAGGATGAGCGACGAGACCATCTGAAGATTGTTCTTCACGCGATGGTCGACCTCGTGGAGGAGGGCGGTCTGGGTTTCCAGGGCCTCTTCCAGTTCCTTGGTGCGTTCCTTGACGGCCGTCTCGAAGCGCTCCTTGTCCGCGCGCACGCGCTCTTCATCGTTCTTGCGATCCGTGACGTCGAGTTGCGAGGCAAAGAAGAATTGCAGTTCGCCGGCTTCGTTGACGACCGGGCTCAGATAGAGCGCGTTCCAGAAAGTAGAACCATCCTTGCGGTAGTTCAGGAGATCGACCTGGACGTCCGTTACGGCTGCGATCGCTTCCCGAATCCGATCAACGGCATAGGGGTCGGTGTCCGGTCCCTGGAGGAAGCGGCAGTTGGAGCCGATGACCTCATCCCGCTCATAGCCGGTCAGGCGCAGAAACGCGTTGTTGGCGTAGACGATCGGATTGTCGTCGAGGCGCGGGTCGGTGATGAGCATCGGCATGCGCGTTGCCCGCATGGCCGCAGCAAAGGGATCGCCCTTGCCGTGCTCTGCGTGGAGACGATCGGTCATGTGCCAATCGTCGCCGTTGGCTCCGTCCATGCTCATGCGATGATTCCTGTTCGGCCTGCAAAAACCTGAGCCAAAACGATTAAGAGCGGTTTTGGTTCGATCATCGCGAGCAGCAGGGTGGCGCAGACGTCAGGACGCTCAAGCGAATCAGCCGGGGAAGCCGCGTCGGCCCATCGCCGTTGCGAGGATGCGGCGGGTGTAGAGAAGACCGATCGAGATCGGCTCGCGGGAACGCTCCAGTGTGTAGATGTCGTTTTCGACAGTCTTCAGCGCGCGCCAGAGCGAATGATCCGTCACCGAAGGATCATGGGCGAGCGTGCGAGCGAGGTTATCCACGTCGGACACGGGCTGGGCTGGACGGGCGGATAGAATCGGTCTGCTCCTCGCATTTGACATGCGCAGGTTTTCGCCAGCACCGGGGGCGGAGCAAGGAGCGCGGAGCAGTCTTCTGTGCAAAACGGCCGTGGTTCCTACCGGCGTGCAAGGCTGATCGATCGCCCGGCGCGCTCGGGCATTCCGAGCTTTGCGTGCGCTTCCCACAGCCGCGCAAAATTCGCGGCGATGTCATCAGGGAAGGGCGTCACGCGCGGGCCGGTCATGTCGATGTGGAGGCCGAGCGATTCTGCGGTGGCGGCCAGCCAGCCATCCTCATGCTGAAGCTCCTGGTAGAAACGGAAGCGCTTCGCGTCGTGGTCGATGAGCTGCAGCGTGCAGCGCACGCGCGACCCGAGGTGAAGTTCGCGAACGTAGCAGACGTGCACTTCGGCCGTATATGTCGTGAGCTTCCGGGTCTTGGCGTAGTCCGGTCCCATTCCAAGGAGCAGGAACGCCTCGTCCACGCAGCGGTCGAACAGGACGTTGTAGTACGCCATGTTGAGGTGGCCATTATAGTCGATCCATGCCGGCTCGATCTCCATCAGGCTCGACACGAAGGGCGCTGCGAATCCGGCCATTTCATCCTCCTCCGGCTGCCGCTCTTGTGGACTTCGGCGGCAAGCTCTGTTCAGTTCCCGGATAAGGGAGAGTGACCCGGCGGGTCAAATCATCGGTGGAGGACATATGGCGCTAGCGGCCGTAAGGGACATTGCACGCAATGATGCGGCGGTGAGCGGCGTCATTGCCGGAATCCGCGCTTTGATCGGCGACCGATTGCAGACCGGCGAAGCGATCCGACGACAGCACGCGCACACGACGACCTATATCCCCACCCAAGCGCCCGACGCCGTGGCGTTCGTGCGCAGCGAGGCGGAGGTGCAGTCGATCGTCGCAGCCTGCTTTGAGGCCGGTGTGCCGGTCATCCCGTTCGGCGCGGGCTCGTCGCTCGAGGGTCACGTCAACGCACCGGGCGGCGGCATCTGCCTCGACATGACGGGTATGGACAAGGTGATCGCGGTGCACGCCGAGGATCTCGACTGCGTCATCGAGCCGGGCATCACCCGCGAGGCGCTCAACACGCATCTGCGTGATACCGGCCTGTTCTTCCCGATCGATCCCGGTGCCAATGCCACGCTGGGCGGCATGGCCTCGACGCGTGCGTCGGGCACCAACGCCGTGCGCTATGGCACGATGCGCGACAACGTGATCGCGCTGCGCGCGGTAATGGCGGACGGCCGGGTCATCCAGACCGGCGGGCGAGCGCGCAAATCCTCGGCTGGCTATGATCTTGGACGGCTCCTGATCGGGGCGGAAGGCACGCTCGGCGTCATCACGCAGATGACGCTGCGCCTGCAGGGAATTCCGCAGGCGATCTCCGGCGGCGTCTGCCCTTTCCCGAGCGTCCAGCAGGCCTGCGACGCGGTGATCGCGACGATCCAGATGGGCGTGCCGGTCGCCCGCATCGAGTTCGTCAACACACTCAGCATGCAGTCGATCAACCGCTATTCGAAGCTGAAGTACGAAGAGGGGCCCTGTCTCTTCCTCGAGTTCCACGGCAGCGAAGCGGGCGTGGCCGAGCAGGCCGACACGTTTGGCGAGATCGCGGCCGAATTCGGCGGTGGGCCTTTCCACTGGACAAACGTCGCCGAGGAGCGCGCCAGGCTTTGGAAGGCGCGGCACGATGCCTATTGGGCGGCCGTTGCTCTGAAGCCCGGCTGGCAGGCGCTTTCGACCGATGTCTGCGTGCCGATCTCGCGGCTTGCCGAATGCATCGTCGCGACGGAGGCGGACATTGCCGAGCATGGGCTCGTCGCGCCGATCGTCGGGCATGTTGGCGACGGGAACTTCCATGTTCTGGTGCTTATGGAGCCGGGCAATCAGGCGCATGTCGCAGGCGCGGAAGGCTTCGTCGAACGGCTGAACGCACGGGCGCTCGCCATGGACGGTACCTGCACGGGCGAACACGGGATCGGGCAGGGCAAGATCGCCTTCCTGGAGCGTGAGGCCGGCGAGGCGCTCGACGTCATGAAAGCGGTAAAGGCGGCGCTCGATCCGCGCGGGATCATGAATCCGGGCAAGCTCTTCGCCTGAACGCCTCGCGCGCCACTTTATCGACACGCTCCATCGACTAGACTAGAGATCGATTGCCTTACCGGCAGGAGATTCCTCTGGCACGTCTGTTCGTTGCACTCGGCGGGTTGCTGATACTGGTGCTGACCGCAGCGCTGGTCGGTCCCTACTTCGTCGACTGGTCGAGCTATCGCGAGAATTTCGAGCGCGAGGCGAGCCGCATCTTCGGCCGTGACGTCGAGGTTCGCGGTACGGCGTCTGCGCGCATCCTGCCGTTTCCGTCCGTGACCTTCACCGACGTCGTTGTCCGCAACGCGTCGGGCGAGGAGGCGATGACGGTGTCTTCCTTCGCGATGGACGCCGAGCTTGCGCCGTTCCTGAGCGGCGAAGTGCTGATCTTCGACATGCGCATCGACGATGCGGACGTCGTCATCCGGCTCGACGAGGGCGGGATGCCCGACTGGGCCGTGCGGCCGTCGGTGCCGGTCGGTGCCGACAACGTCACGCTCGAGAACGTCACGGTCACGAATGGCAGCGTGCGTATCGTCGATGGCGGCAGCGGTCGCGAGCATGTTCTCTCCGACGTTCAGGCGACGCTGTCTGCGCGATCGCTGGCAGGGCCGTGGCGTGCCGATGGCATGGCCGAGTTGGACGGCATCGAGACTGCCTTCTCGGTAACGACCGGAACGCTCGGCAGCGATGGCGGCATGCGACTGCGGCTTCGTGCCGATCCGGTCGGCGTGCCGCTTACGATCGACATGGACGGCAATGCGCGCATCGATCCCGATGAGGGGCTCGGCTACCGAGGCGAATTCCGCATCAACGCGTCGACCGCGCTGCCCGACCCCGCCATCACTCCACCTCCGCCGGCCGATTACCGTCTGCGCGGGCAGTTCGCGCTGCGTCATGACCGGGTCGCAGCCGATCAGTTCATGCTGGAGACCGGCCCGGTCGCCGACCCCTATACCGCCGAAGGCACGGCGGTCCTTACGTTAGGCGCCGAACCGCGGTTCGACATCAGCGCCCAGGGCGTCCAGCTTCGCGTCGACGAAGCCGTGGGCGGCTCAGCGAGCTTCGACGAGCGGTTGAGCGCGGTGAGCGCCTTCTTTGCCAATCTGCCTAGGCCGACCATCCCCGGCCGCATCGCCGTCGACCTGCCGGCCGTGATCGCCGGCGACACGACCATTCGCGATGTGCAGGTGACGGCCGAGCCGGACCCACGCGGCTGGCGCATCGCATCGGCGAGCGCGACCTTGCCCGGTCGAACGCGCATCGAGGCAAACGGACTGCTCGGCATCGACGAGCAGCTCGACTTCGAAGGCGATCTGCTTCTCGCCGTGCGCCAGCCATCCGGCTTCGCCGCCTGGCTTTCGCGTGACGTCGATGACGCAATCCGCCGCCTGCCGGCCGCCGGCTTCAGCGCCGAGGTCCGGCTGTCGGAACGCGAACAGGCATTCCGCAACCTTGAACTCGCGCTCGGATCGTCGGTATTCCGCGGCGAGGTCGTGAACCGGGACGCAGGCGTGCGGCCTGAAATGCAGCTGCGTCTGGAGGGCGACGGCCTCGACGTGGACGGCATAGCAGCCTTCGCTTCGCTCTTCGTCACCGATGGGGGGCGCAATCGCTTTGCCGATCGCGACCTCGATCTGGAGATCGCGGCGCGTGACATGCGCATCGGTGGGCTTGCGGCCGACAGCGTCGATGCCGCCATGCAGTTGCGCCGCGGGCAGTTGACGGTCGAGCGGCTCGAAATCGACAATCTCGCGGGAACAGCCATTCGCGCCTTCGGGATGCTGCAGGGCTTTCCCGTCGCACCGACAGGGGAATTGGAAGCCACCGTCGTCTCCGACGATCTCGCGCCGCTTCTTTCGGCAGCCTCGCTTGCGGTGCCGCAAAGCTTCGTGCTCGCGGAGCTTGTCGAGCGGGCGGGTCTTGACCCCGACTTCTTCCGCGACGTCGACCTGCTCGTCAACGCATCAGGTGGCGCGCCGGAGCGGTCCGGGGCGTTGACCATCACCGCGCAGGGACAGGCGGGTGGAAACAGTTTCGACGTCAACGCGGCGTTCGACCGTATCGCGCCGGACCTCAAGACGGTGCCGCTGCGCCTCGACGTCATGGCCGAGCTTCCAGATGCCACGGACATCTACACGCTGGTCGGGCGGCCGTCCCTGCCTCTGGGCTCGTTGGGGCAGGGCAGGGCGGCCCTGTCCGTCGCGGGAACCGTTGCCGAGGGTGCCGATCTCAGCCTCTCGCTTGAAGGAGACGACCTTCAGGCGCGCATCGACGGGACGCTTATGCTCAGCGAGACGGGCAGTGCGGTTTCCGGGCTGGCGAGCGTGCAGAGCGGCGATCTCGAGCCGTGGCTTCTCGCCAACGGAACCACGCTTCCGGGTTTCGGCTTCGGCCTGCCGGTCGAACTATCGTCCGAGATCGACTTTGCAGACGGATTGCTCGTCGCCAGCGAGCTCGCCGGACGCATCGCCGAGCAGCCCGTGACGGGTGACCTCAACATCGAACTCCGCAATGGTCGCCCGCACGTGACGGGTGCGCTGGGGCTCGACAGTTTCGATCTCGCGCTTCCGGCGGAGTATGTGCTTGGTGCCGATGCGCTGGCTCCGGCGGATGGAAGCTGGTCGCGCGTGCCGTTCGCGCAGGCGGCGGCCATGCCGTTCACGGCCGAGATCAGCGTCGTAGCCGACCGCGTCTCGCTGGCGCAGGCTCTGCCGATGACCGATGCCTCGATGACCTTACGAATGACGGGCGACGGCATGGGTCTGACAGGCTTTTCTGCCGATGGCGTCGGTGGCCGGCTGACGGGAAGCGCCGACATCCGCAACGATCTCGGCACCGCGCTCCTGACGGCGCAGCTGCAGATGCAGGACCTGTTGCTGGGCAATGCCTTTGCGGATGGGCTCGATGGTCAGGCCGATGTGTCTGCTTCGCTTACGGCCACAGGCAAGTCGATTGCCGGTGTCGTCGCGGCGCTGTCCGGATCGGGCTCGGCTACGGTCGAGGGACTTACCCTCAGCGGTCTCAGCGGGGATGCTCTCGACCGGATCGTCGAGCGGGCCGACCTTGCGGGCCGCGATGCCGGCGAGGACCTGCTTGCGGGTCTTGTCGAAAGCGAGGTTCGCGGCGGGACGATGCGCGTCGCCGATGGCGAGTTCGCGTTTTCCGTTGCCGGCGGTGCGCTGCGGGCGGCGCCGGTCGCGCTCGACGCAAACGGCACACAGCTTACGGTTCAGCCAGGGCTCGACCTCAATACGCTCGAAGTGGCCGTGACCGGCTCGCTCGTCTTTGCGCCGGGACCATACGAGCAGGTTGGGTCGCAACCGGAAGTCGGGATTGCCGTCCTCGGCCCGCTCGACGCGGCGAGGCTTTCAGTCGATGCGACGCCGATGGTGCAGTTCCTGACCCAGCGTGCGCTTGAGCTCGAACAGCAGCGCGTCGAGGCGATGCAGGCTTCGCTCCTCGAACAGCAGCGGCTGAGGCGCGAGGTGCGCTATTTCGCGGCGCTCGCCGACGAGCGGGCACGCGAGGACAGCCTTCGCGAGCAAATGGTCCCGAGCGTCGAGGATGCCGCGCCGCTTCCTGCACCACCCCAGTCTTCGCTGCCGCCGTCGGTCTCACCGGAAGAAATGCGCGAGCGCGCGGCGCGAGCTGCGCAGATCCAGGCCGAGCAGGGCCGCCTGCGTGCAGAGGAGGAGGTGCCGCCTCCCGTCGCCTCCTCGGGCGAGCGGCTGACGCCGACGGACGAGACGTTCTTCCTCGACATCCAGAGGTTCCTGCAAAGTGATGGCCCGTCGCTCGGCGACGAGTTCGACACCGGCAACTGATCAGCGCGCCTTGAGGTCCGCCAGGACGTAAAGCCTGAGGGCCGATGACAGATTGGTGTCGTCAGCGCGCTCCTCGTCGACCGCGGCAACGAGTGCGGCGAGCGGCATCTGGCGATCAGCAGCGATACACTCAATCTCGTCCATGAAGGCGCGTTCGAGAGAGAAGGATGTGCGGTGGCCGCGGATGGTCACCGAGCGCTTGACGATGCCGCTCAAGGCTCGTCCGTCAATCGGTGCGCATCAAGCCGCGCTTCGGCGATGCGTGCTTCGGCTTCCGCCTGCTTACGCTCCGCCTTGGGGCGGCCATGGGCGATGCGGTTGGCGTCGGCCATTTTCTCGCGCTCGCGGCGGACCCTGTCCTTGCGCGCCATACGCAAATTCACGACCTCGCCCATCGCTCGCTACTTCTTGCGGAAGGCGTCGAGGGAGACGACCTGCGCCGACTTGCCGTCGTCGCCGGCTTCTTCCGTCTCGGACGCTTCCTCAGCCGGCTTGGCGGCATCGTCCGGTGCCGCCGGAACGGGGGCGATGGCAGGAACGGCATGAAGCTTCTCGGGCTTGGCCGCCGGGGCCTCCACCTCTTCGGACCGGACGTCGAATTCGAGCTCGAAATTCACCGACGGGTCGTAGAAGCCGCGCACGGCCGCGAAGGGAACTTCCAGCTTTTCCGGAATGTCGGCGAAGGAAAGGCCGATCTCGAACCCGGTCTCGGTCACCTTGAGGTCCCAGAACTGGTGCTGGATGACGATCGTCATCTGCTCCGGGTAGCGCTCGCGCAGGCGTGTGGAAATGCGCACGCCGGGTGCGGTGGTCAGGAAGGTGATGAAGAAATGATGGTTGCCGGGCAAACCAGCCTTGGCGACCTCGGACAACACCTTGCGCATGACGCCGCGAAGGGCCTCCTGGGCGAGAATGTCATAGCGGATGATGTCTTCGGTCATGGGCCCCGGGCGCTTTTCGCTGAATCGCTCTGCCTGATGTAACCAAGCCCACGCCGCAGGTAAACAAGATGGATGTCGCAAAGGGAAGGGAAGTGGAGGCTTCTGTTGCCAGGTGCCTCCGAACCCCGCCTAGAAGTGCGAACCACTAGGGCTTTGATTGAAGCTATCGCGCCGCATTAAGCAGCGAGACGTGCTTCCGCATAGTTGTCGTTTGCAACTACAGGTTTGGCCCGATAACGGTGGCTACCATGCCGGGCAAAAGTACGATCTTTACGCCATCGTCGATCCTGTTTCGCCCCCATCAGAAACGGTCCGCGAACCGCTTGTGGTGGAGGCGCCGGGCACTGCCCCCGGGTCCGATTGGTTTATTGCATCGTCCGTTTATCGCCATAGTCGGCCGAAGCCGACAGGTCAGATATAGGCGCTCGTGACGCTTGTGTGAAGGGCCTGAAGCACCGGCGTCCAGCACGCTTGACTCATAAAGATGCTGCGCAGACATTTCAGGTGTCGCTACGGAACGGCCGGGGGAAATGGTCGCGCCGATCGAAGCAAAGGGGGCAAAACCATGGCCGATTATCTCGCCGACGTCCGCAAATACGACGCCACCGCCGACGAGGCGATCGTCGCCAAGATCGTCAAGCATCTCGGCATTGCGCTGCGCAACCGCGATTCCTCGATGGTGTCATGTTCCGATCCGAAGGAACTGGAGCGTGTGCGCAAGAGCTGGTGCATGAAGAAGCTCGGCATCCAGGACGCTGCCAAATGCGACACCGCGATCGAGCGCGTGTGCGAGACACTTGCCAAGGACAACGGCAAGAGCCGCGTGACCTTCTACTATCTCTGCGCCAAGCACCTCGGGAAACTGGCCACGCTGTGAGCGTGTTTGCGTCAAGCTAGGGACTGCTGCCTGTCCTCAGTTTCCACACATTTGTAGGGCCCTGTGGATGGGCTTGTGAGGATGTTGGGGAGCTTGTAGCCAGGTCCGCTTCGCACAAGCTCAGTAGTTTTATTGGTATCCCGCGAAGGGAACCATCATGCTTGACCGACCAGCAGCCCGGCACACCACTGGCGAGGACCAGTATCTGGACCTCCTGCGCCACGTGATGGCGAACGGGACCGACCGGCCGGACCGTACTGGCACCGGCACCCGGGCCGTGTTCGGCTACCAGATGCGCTTCGACCTCGAGGACGGCTTTCCGGTTCTGACCACCAAAAAGCTGCACCTGAAGTCGATCATCCACGAACTGCTCTGGTTCCTGCGCGGCGACACCAATATCAAGTACCTCAAGGACCACGGCGTCACGATCTGGGACGAGTGGGCTGACGAGAATGGCGAGCTCGGCCCGGTCTACGGCAAGCAGTGGCGCTCGTGGCCGGCGCCGGATGGCGGGTCGATCGACCAGATCGCCAATGTCGTGCGCATGATCCGCACCAACCCGACGTCTCGCCGGCTGATCGTGTCGGCCTGGAACCCGGCGGAAGTGGACGACATGGCGTTGCCGCCCTGCCACTGCCTGTTCCAGTTCTTCGTCGCCGATGGGCGGCTCTCCTGCCAGCTCTACCAGCGGTCGGCCGACATCTTCCTCGGCGTGCCCTTCAACATTGCGTCCTACGCGCTGCTGACGATGATGGTTGCGCAGGTGACGGGGCTGAAGCCCGGCGAGTTCATCCACACGCTCGGCGACGCGCATCTCTACAAGAACCATTTCGAGCAGGCCGAGCAGCAACTGACGCGCTCGCCGCATCCGCTGCCGACGATGAAGATCAATCAGGCACGCAGCGAGTTGTTCGACTTCGTCTACGAGGATTTCGAGCTCGTCGGCTATGTCGCCGAGCCTTCGATCAGGGCGCCGATCGCCGTCTGAGGCGGCTGTCGAAGGCGGCGGACAGGCGGATAGTCGCCGTCCGGGTCGCCGTCGGAGGGGTCATCGATGCGGACATCCTTGCTTGCCGTCGCTCTGGTGCTTGCCGGTCTCTCGCAGGCGGCCGCCAACGACACGACCGCGCGGCTTGCCACCGGCGGCCTCATCTTCGTGCGCAACGACGTCGTCCAGATGGCGACGGAGGACCTCTTCATTTCGATGGACGAGGTGCGGGTGGACTACACCTTCCGCAACACATCCGACGAAGACGTTACCTCGCTCATCGCCTTCCCGATGCCCGACATCGAGGCCTCGCCTTATGTCTCGGTCGCCGTTCCCTACGTGGAGGGCGAGCCCTATGGCGACGACAATTTCCTGTACTTCACCGTCCAAATGGATGGCGTTCCGATCGAGCCGCAGCTTGAGCAGAAGGCCATCGCCGTCGGTATCGACGTGACCGACGAACTTCTCGCTGAGGGCATGTCCGCCAACCACCTTGCCGAGGGCGTTCCCGAAAAGATCGCTGCGCTGGACGAGACGGTGCGGGACGATTGGATCCGCCGCGGCATTATCGCCTACGAGTGGTGGGAGGATGAAAACGGCGTGCGGCAGGAGAATTACTGGCCGCGATGGGTGCTTCGCTCGACCTACTACTGGGATGCGACATTCCCGGCCGGGGCGACGATCCCCGTCAGTCACCGCTACCGCCCGAGCGTCGGCGGGACGGCAGGCGTGTCGTTCATGGACGCCGACGGCACTCCGAACAGCTACAATTTCGACGAGTACGAGACGCGCTACTGCATGGACGACGCGTTTCTTCGCGCGATCCGGACGGCAACGGAGCGCTCCGGCCAGGATTACCCGCCATTCACCGAGGCGTGGATTTCCTATGTGCTCAAGACCGGCTCGAACTGGGCAGGCGCGATCGGGCGCTTCCGGCTGGTTGTCGACAAGGGAGAAGAGCGCAACTTCGTGTCGTTCTGCGGCGAAAACGTCCGCAAGATCGGGCCGACGCAGTTCGAGATGGTGATCGAGGACTTTTACCCCGAGCGCGACCTCGACATCCTCATCATGCGCCGCAACGACGGCTGATCGCTGTCAGTCTGAACTGATGGAGTACCCGGCGCCACGCACGGTGCGGATAAGATCGACCGCGCGGCCGGCATTGATCGCCTTGCGCAGGCGCCCGACATGGACGTCCACCGTACGCTCGTCGACATAGACGTTGTTACCCCAGACATTGTCGAGGAGCTGCTCGCGCGAATAGACGCGGCCGGGCGACAGCATCAGGAATTCGAGCAGCCGATACTCGGTCGGACCGATCTTGACCGGCTTGCCCTTGCGAAACACGCGATGCTGCTCTCGGTCGAGCACGAGGTCTTTCACGGTCAGAAGGTTGGATACGATCTCGGGACGCGAGCGGCGTAGCAGCGCCCGGACCCGAGCAACGAATTCGGGCATGGAGAAGGGCTTGACCAGATAGTCATCGGCACCGGTCGCGAGACCGCGCACCTTGTCGCTTTCCTCTCCGCGCGCCGTCAGCATGATGATCGGAAGGCGCTGCGTTTCGGGGCGCGAGCGCAGCCGCCGGCACAGCTCAATTCCCGAGATCGACGGCAGCATCCAGTCGAGGACCAGGAGGTCCGGCACATGCTCGCGCAGGCGGATTTCCGCTTCGTCGCCGCGCATGACGACCTCGACGTCGTGGCCCTCGGCTTCGAGATTGTAGCGAAGCAGGACGCAGAGCGCTTCCTCGTCCTCGACCACCATGATGCGCGGTGCGATCATATTCTGCCTCTTGCCTCAAGGCCCAAGGTGGGGGAAGGGGTCATGTCACCGCTCGTGTCCGCCGCAATGCTTAGCCAGATAAGGCGATCCGGTGACAGATTGATGACAGTTGCGTCAACGTCCGCAAGGGCTTCGGGCGGGACCAGACACAGCCTTGGAAAGGTTTCAGTTGATCGTCTCGATGATCGCGGCAGTTGCCGAGAATGGCGTGATCGGAAGCGATGGCGGCATGCCGTGGCGGCTGTCTACCGACATGCAGCGCTTCAAGGCGCTGACAATGGGCAAGCCGATCCTGATGGGCCGGCGGACGTGGCAAAGCTTCCCGAAAAGGCCGCTGCCGGGCCGCGTCAACATCGTCGTCACCCGCGATCCCGGCTTTGCCGACGAGGGTGCCGTCGTCGTGCATTCGGTCGAGGAAGGTTTGGAGCGGGCGCGCGATGCCGATGAACTCTGCGTTATCGGCGGCGGTCAGATTTATGCGCAAATGATGGATCTCGCCAGCAGGCTGGACATCACGCATGTGCTGGCGGAACTCAGCGGTGATACGCGGTTTCCAACCATAGATCCGCAGATTTGGCGGCTGGCTTCGGAGGAGCGGTTTCCGGCGGGCGAGCGCGACGATCACGCCACGCGGTTCGCGGTCTATAAGCGGAGGCGTTAAGCCAGAATGCGGCGAGCGGTCGCGCAAGAGGGCTAATCGGCCCATCGCGCGTTGAAAGCGCCACATTGCCTCACTATAACCTCGTGAAACGCTTGGTGAACGTGCATCGTTCCGCATCGCCGGCTGACAAATCTCGGACAGGAAGAGGAAATCCATGCCCTGGAACAACAATAATGGCGGCGGCGGCCCTTGGGGCGGCGGCGGTCAAGGCGGCGGTGGAGGCCCTTGGGGGCAGGGGCCGCGCGGTCCCAGCGGACCCCAGGGCAGCCCGCCCGACCTCGAAGACATCATCCGGCGCGGCCAGGACCGGCTGAAGCAGGCTCTGCCCGGTGGCGGTGGCGCGAGCCCGGCCATGTTCGGCCTCATCGGCGTCGGTATCGTCGCGCTCTGGCTCTTCCAGTCGATCTACACCGTCCAGCCGGACGAGCTCGCCGTCGAGCTGCGTTTTGGCCAGCCCAAGGACGAAATCTCCGAGCCCGGCCTGCATTTCCACTTCTGGCCTTTCGAGACCGTCGAGAAGGCATCCATCGCCGAGCGGCTGATCAATACGGGCGAGCTGCGCGGCGGCGCTTCGTCGGGCCTCATGCTGTCGGGTGACCAGAACATCGTCGACGTCCAGTTCTCGATCGCCTATCAGGTCGCCGATCCTGCTGCCTACCTCTTCAACGTGGCCAACCCGGACGACATGCTCCGCCAGGTCGCCGAAAGCGCAATGCGTGAGGTCGTTGGCCGCCGTCCGGCGCAGGACATCTTCCGCGACGACCGCCAGGGTATCGCCGAAGAAGTTCGTCAGATCATGGATGCCTCGGTGACCGAGCTCCAGACCGGCATCGCCATCAACGCCATCTCGATCGAGGATGCCGCTCCGCCCCGCGAAGTGGCCGACGCGTTCGAAGAGGTGCAGCGCGCCGAGCAGGATGAAGATCGCTTCGTCGAAGAGTCCAACCAGTACTCCAACCAGCAGCTCGGCCAGGCCCGCGGTGAAGCCGCTCAGGTTCGTGAAGAAGCTGCGGCCTACCGCAACCGTGTCGTGCTCGAAGCCCAGGGTGAGGCACAGCGCTTCGTCTCGGTCTATGACGAGTACGTCAAGGCACCGGACGTGACCCGCCAGCGTCTCTTCCTCGAAACGATGGAAAACGTGCTGCAGGGTTCCAACAAGGTGATCGTCGAGCAGGGTGCGAACGGACAGGGCGTCGTGCCCTACCTGCCGCTGCCGGAACTCGATGCGCGCCGCGCGCAGAACACCCAGGGAGGTAACAACTGATGGGCAATCGCCTTCCAGTCATCGGCGTCATCGTCGCCATCGTTCTCTTCCTCGCCTGGTCGTCGGTTTTCGTCGTCAACGAGCGCCAGCAGGCAATCGTGCTGCGCTTCGGTGAGATCGTCGACGTGAAGACGGAACCGGGTCTCTACTTCAAGCTGCCCTTCGGCTTCGCCGAGGCCGATAGCGTGCAGATGGTCGAGGACCGCGTGCTGCGCTTCGACCTTGACGACATCCGTGTCCAGGTATCGGGCGGCCGTTTCTATGAAGTGGATGCCTATGTCGCCTACCGCATCGCCAACGCCCGCGTGTTCCGACAGACGGTTTCGGGTAGCGTTCCGCTCGCCGAGCAGCGCCTGCGTACCCGTCTCGATGCAGCGCTGCGTCGCGTTTACGGTCTTCGCGGCTTCGAGGCTGCTCTTTCCGAAGAGCGCGCCGACATGATGCGTGAGGTCCGCGACCAGCTTCGTCCCGACGCGACCTCGCTTGGTCTCGAAGTGGTGGACGTGCGCATCCGCCGGACCGATCTGACGGCGGAAGTCTCGCAGCAGACCTATGAGCGCATGCGCGCCGAGCGTCTGGCCGAAGCCGAGCGCCTGCGTGCCCGCGGTCGCGAAGCTGCCCAGCGCATCCGGGCGCGTGCCGACCGCGAGGTCGTCGAGACGATTGCGGCTGCGCGTCGCGAATCGGAGATCCTGCGAGGCGAGGGTGAAGCCGAACGCAATGCCGTCTTCGCCGAAGCCTTCGGTCGCGACCCGGCTTTCTTCGAGTTCTACCGCTCGATGAGCGCCTACACCCGCGCGCTCGATGGGCAGGGCACGACGATGCTGCTATCGCCGGATTCGGAGTTCTTCCGCTTCTTCGGCAATTCCAACGGCCGGCCGATCAACGCTGCGCCGGCTGCTCCGCAGCAGCCCGCGGCCCCTGTCGCGCCTGCCGCCGGCCTCACGACGGGCGCCACCGAGTAATCGGTCGCCCCATGCAGGACCTTTTCGTCGCCCTCGGTCTCCTTCTGGTGATCGAGGGCGTCGTTTATGGAGGCATGCCGCAGCTCGCGCGGCGCCTCGCTGCCGAAGTGCTCGCGGCGCCTGAAGCGTGGCTGCGCGGCGCCGGCATTGCCGCAGCGGCACTCGGCGTCATCGTCGTGTGGCTCGCGCGCGGCTGAATTCGCTCGCATCACACCGCCTTGATCGTTAGCCTCTTTCCGAAACGCAAACGCGCCGCATTTCTCGTGATGCTTGGCGACGCGCCCTCATTCATCCGGAGCACCTGCGGCATGACGCGAACACCCTTCCTGACCTTCTGCCGAACTGCGGTGGCTCTTGCAGCGATCATCGCGATGGCCGCGCCGGCTGGCGCGCAGACCAGCGGGCTCAACCTGCCGGCACAGCCCGAGGTCGCCCAGGGACCTGCATCGGTCGCCGACCTGGCGGAAGGGCTGCTCGGCGCGGTGGTCAACATTTCGACGTCCCAGTCGCGTGGCGGCCCGGCTCAGCCGCGCAGCGGTCGGCCCGCGCCCACGCCGCGGCTCCCCGAGGGCTCGCCCTTCCAGGAATTCTTCGACGAGTTCTTCAACGAGGAACGTCAGGGCCAGCCAAGCCCGCGTGGTCCGCAGATGCAGTCACTCGGCTCCGGCTTCGTGGTCGATGCGGAGCAGGGCATCGTCATCACCAACAACCACGTCGTGGCCGATGCCGACCAGATCGAAGTCAACTTCCCCGACGGCGGCACGCTGCAGGCCGAGCTGATCGGCGCCGACCGCGAGACGGACCTCGCCGTGCTGCGCGTCGATCCGACGCTGCGCGAGCTGACGGCTGTCGAACTTGGCGACAGCGATGCCATCCGCATCGGCGACTGGGTCATGGCGATCGGCAATCCGTTCGGCCTCGGCGGCTCGGTCTCGATCGGCATCGTCTCGGCGCGCGGACGCGACATCAATGCCGGGCGCTACGACGACTTCATCCAGACTGATGCTGCCATCAATCGCGGCAATTCCGGCGGCCCGCTGTTCGACATGTATGGCCGCGTCATCGGCATCAACACGGCCATCATCTCGCCCTCGGGCGGTTCGATCGGCATCGGCTTTGCCATCCCGTCCAACCTCGCCTCGAACGTCGTCGCCCAGTTGCGCGAGTTCGGCGAGACGCGGCGCGGCTGGCTCGGCGTGCGCATCCAGCCGGTAACCGACGAGATCGCCGAAAGCCTCGGCATGCCGCGGGCCGAAGGGGCGCTGATCGCCGGCATCGTCGATGGCGGTCCGGCCGATACGGGCGTGATCCAGCCCGGTGACGTGGTCACGACCTTCAATGGCCGCCGCGTCCGCCAGATGCGCGACCTGCCGCGGATCGTTGCCGAAAGCCCTGTAGGCGAGACGGTAGACGTCGTGATCGTGCGGGATGGGGAGGAGCAGACCGTCCAGATCACACTCGGCCGCCTCGAGGAGGGCGAAGCCGTCGCAATGGCCGAGGAGGCGACGCCGGAGGCCGACGCGGATACGGACGTCGCGCCTGCAGAGCCTTCGGAGACCGCTTCGCTGCTCGGCCTTACGGTCGCCAGCCTCACCGACGAACTGCGCGCCGAGTACGGTATCGTCGAGGATGTCAGCGGCCTCGTCATCACCGAGGTCGAGCCAGGCTCGGCGGCCGAAGATCGCGGGCTCGTCGCCGGTGAGGTCATCACCGAGATCGGGCAGGAGGCGGTGTCATCTCCAGACCAAGCTGTCTCGCGGGTGCGCACGCTGCGCGAGCAGGGTCGGCGTAACATCTTCCTGATGGTCGCTTCGCCCAGCGGCGAGCTCAAGTTCCTGACACTCCTGGCTGACTGATCACTCCGCGACGCGCGCGGGCCTGCCGCCCGGGCGCGCATATCCCGGGCCGACCGTCAGTGCTTCGTCCGGCATGACCGCGCCATCGATCTGGCTGGCATATGTCAGCTCGTGGCGCCAGAGCTCGCCATTCCGTTCTCGATCGTAGACGCGAATGTCGACGGCGTAGCGCCTGCCGGCCTCAACGCCTGCGAGGGGCGGCGTGCGGAAGGTGTAGCGCTCGGTGTCGGTGCCGACCCGCTGGCTGACGAGGATCGACGGGCCGCCGGCGGGATCCTCGAACCTTGCCTCGATGATCGATCCTATCGGGAGCGGGCGGGTGACGAGCGCGGTGAAGCCATAGTGCATGTCGGCGATGCGATAGTTGGCGATGAAGCCGCCGCCGAGGATCGTCAAATAGGGTTTTTCTGCGGGATCCTGCCGCGTCGTCCAGCCGATCGCAAAAAGCACCGCGACGAGACCGATCGCCGATGCGATGACTTTGCCGAGGGTGAGGCGCGACAGCATGCGCCAGTCTAGCGCGGTGCGGCGCGAGCGGCCATCGTCCGTAAGCGTTAGCGCAACATCGGCCACAGGCTTGCAACGAGGAGCAGGCCCATCGCGATGTTGAACCATTTCAGCCGGGTCGGATCCGACAGGAAACCGCGTAGAGCCATGCCGAAGCCGGCCCAGGTCGAAACGCTCGGAAAGTTCACCAGCGCGAAGGCGACGGCGACGAAAAGCACCGACGACACCGGGGCTTCAGGTCGGGTGTAGATCGCCATGGCAGTCACGGCCATGACCCAGGCCTTCGGGTTCACCCACTGGAACATTGCCGCTTCGAGGAAGGTCATTGGCCTTGCCGAACCCTCCTTGCCCTTGCCGAGCTCACGCGACATCGCGATCCGCCAGGCGAGGTAGAGGAGGTAGGCGCCGCCGGCGATCTTAAGCGCAAGATGAAGCGGAGGGTAGGCGACGAGCAGGGCGCCGAGCCCGAAGCCGACCCCGAGCAGCAGCGTGAAGAAGCCCACGCCGATGCCGACCATATGTGGGATCGTGCGCCGAAAGCCGAAATTTACCCCCGATGCGAGCAGCATGAAGTTGTTCGGACCCGGCGTGATCGACGAGACGAAGGCAAACAGGATCATCGCGGCGAAGATATCGGCGGACATGGGAACAGGTTCCGGTGGATGGGCAATGCTTGCAGGTGAAGTTGCGACTGTCTTGCCTCAGGCAAGACGGAGGATTGGGTCAGGCGGGGTTAGCGAGTTCAAGTCCGATCAGCCGTCCTACATGCGACCGCACCACGTCGACGAAACCATCTGGCGACTTTTCGATGTGGCGCAGCATCCTCCTGTGTCGATCGACGCTGCGAACCTGATCGGCCAGCACCATCCCGCGCGTGGCAAGACCGGGCGGCAGAGGCACCTTTGTCGACCATGGCTGCATGTTGGTCGTGATCGGACATACGATCACGCGCCGCGAGCGCACGTTCATGGCATCGATCGAGATCACGATGACCGGACGGCGGCCGGCCTGTTCCGTGCCGCGAATCGGATCCAGATCCATCAGACAGATGTCGCCCGCCGCGACCTGCCGGTCACTCATCGTCGTAGAAGCGCTCGGACCCCACATCCGGTCCCCAGTCGATCGTCTCGGGCTCGTTCTCCCAGCCGAGCCGATCCATCTCGGCGATCATCTCCTCCAACGGCGGAGCGAGCTTGAGCGGGGTGGAGCGGGCAATGACGGCCTTGCCGTTCTCGACCGCGACATCCACCGTCTGACCCGGTACGAGGCCGAGCGCATCGACCACCGAGCGCGGCAGGCGGATGGCGGTGGAATTACCCCAGCGGGAAACGGCGACCTTTGTCATGATCCTGCAGCCTGTCTTCGGATATCCGAATGTATATCCGCGGAGAGCCGGATTCAAACGGCCTCACATGCCGTCAGCACCCCTGTTCATCGCGGCGATGCCGGTGCGGCAGATCTCGATCAGGCCGAGCGGCTTCATGATGCCGATGAACTGGTCGATCTTGCTGCTCTTGCCGGTGATCTCGAAGATGAAGTGCTCGGTCGTCGCATCCGTCACCTTGGCGTGGAACGCTTCGGCAAGGCGCAGCGCCTCTACCCGAGCGTCGCCCTTGCCGGACACCTTCACGAGTGCAAGCTCACGCTCGAGCGGGCGCTCGTGTCCCCGGTCGCCGGCGGCGACGGTCAGGTCGACGACCCGGTGCACCGGCACAATGCGCTCGAGCTGGTGCTTGATCTGCTCCAGCACGTGCGGCGTGCCGCGGGTCACGATGGTAATTCGCGACAGATGCTGCTCGTGCTCGGTTTCGGAAACCGTCAGGCTGTCGATGTTGTAGCCGCGACCCGAAAAGAGGCCGATGACGCGGGCAAGGACGCCCGGCTCGTTGTCGACGAGAACCGATAGCGTGTGAGTCTCGGGCTTCTCGGTCTCGCGCGAGATGAAGTAGGCCGAACCGGTGGGCTGAAGCTGGGCGTTCATGGGTGTCGTGATCCGTATCGCGAGGGTGGCTCGAGGACTGCGCGGCTCAGACGAGCGCGCGGCCCTTGGCGTCGATGGCGTTGGCCACGGCTTCATCGGTCGCCTCGTCGGGCAGGAGCATCTCGTTATGCGCCTTGCCCGAGGGGATCATCGGAAAGCAGTTGGCGAGGTTGGCGACGCGGCAGTCGAAGATGACCGGCTTGTCGATCGTGATCATCTCGTGGATCGCATCGTCGAGTTCGCCCGGCTTGTCGCAGCGCAGGCCGTGCCCGCCATAGGCTTCGGCGAGCTTCACGAAGTCCGGCATCGCGGCGGTGTAGGAGTGCGACAGGCGGTTGCCGTGGAGCAGCTGCTGCCACTGGCGCACCATGCCCATGTACTGGTTGTTCAGGATGAAGATCTTGATCGGCGCGCCGTACTGGATGGCGGTCGACATCTCCTGGATGTTCATCTGGATCGAGGCGTCGCCGGCGATGTCGATGACGAGTGCATCGGGATGCGCGATCTGCACGCCGAGCGCCGCCGGCAGGCCGTAGCCCATCGTGCCGAGGCCGCCGGAGGTCAGCCAGCGGTTCGGCTCCTCGAAGCCGAAATGCTGGGCCGCCCACATCTGGTGCTGGCCGACTTCCGTCGTAATGTAGGTGTCGCGGCCCTTGGTCGCCTCGTAGAGGCGCTGGATCGCATATTGCGGCATGATCACGTCGTCGTTCGGGCGATAGGCGAGCGAGTCGCGGGCGCGCCAGCGCTCGATCTGCTCCCACCACGTGCCGAGACGCGAACGGTCGGCCTTCGCCGAGGCCCGCCAAAGGCGAACCATGTCCTCGAGCACATGGCCGACATCGCCAAGGATCGGCACGTCGACGCGCACGTTCTTGTTGATCGAGGACGGATCGATGTCGATGTGGATCTTCTTCGAATGCGGCGAGAACGCATTCAGGCGGCCGGTGATGCGATCGTCGAAGCGCGCGCCGACACACAGCATGACGTCGCAATCATGCATCGCCATGTTGGCTTCGTAGGTGCCGTGCATGCCGAGCATGCCGAGCCAGTTGGTGCCGGACGCCGGATAGGCGCCGAGACCCATCAGTGTCGAGGTGATCGGGAAGCCGGTGAGCTGGACGAGCTCACGCAGGAGCTGGCTTGCCTCCGGGCCGGCATTGATGACGCCGCCGCCCGAATAGATGATCGGGCGCTTGGCGTCGGCCATCAATGCGATCGCGGCCTTGATCGCCTCCATGTCGCCCTGCGTACGCGGCTTGTAGCTGGTGCGCGGCGCGGTCTGCGGCGGCGTATACATGCCCTTGGCGAACTGGACGTCCTTCGGGATGTCGACGACAACGGGACCGGGACGGCCGGTGGTCGCGACATGGAAAGCCTCGTGCAGGACGGCGGCGAGCTTGTTGACGTCCTTCACCAGCCAGTTGTGCTTGGTGCAGGGCCGCGTAATGCCGACGGTGTCGCATTCCTGGAAGGCGTCCGAGCCAATGAGCGCGGTCGGAACCTGGCCGGTAATGCAGACGATCGGGATCGAATCCATCAGCGCGTCCTGCAGCGCGGTCACGACATTCGTCGCGCCGGGGCCGGACGTGACGAGGATGACGCCGGCCTTGCCGGTAGAGCGGGCGTAGCCCTCGGCGGCATGGCCGGCACCCTGTTCGTGGCGGACGAGGATGTGCTCGACATCTTCCTGCTGGAAGATCTCGTCGTAGATCGGAAGGACTGCGCCGCCAGGATACCCGAAAATGTGGCGGACGCCGTTGTCCTTCAGCGCCTGAACCACCATCTCGGCGCCTGTCATCTCACGGCGCCCGGCTTCCGATTTCGCACTGCTCATTGTTTCCGTCCCGTCTTGCGGCGCTTCATGCGCCTTCTTCGTCCATCTGAAATCGAGGCAACAAAAAAGGCCCCCGGGGGAGCCTGTGTTCGCGCATGGGGGGATTTCGCCCGGCGGTTACACCGCCTTGCCCACGCGCGCTCGTACTACAATAAGGATCGTCTTCGACATGGCGCGGACATTAGGGCTAGCCCTACCGCAATGTCAATCGGCAATCCGGACCCAGCGTTAACCGCCGCGCAACCATGGTACCGAACGCGGGCTTAACCGCGTGGCTGCTATTCCTGTGCCAGGCACTGGGAACGCGACGATGATGTATCTCGACAGGTCGAGCACTGGCGGTGAGCTGACGGACCAGGAGAGGCGCGCGCGCGAACAGCCTGACAACCGTGTTCTAGGCCATGTCGTCCATTGCGACGGTGCCCGCGCGACGGTGCTTGCCAACCTCGTCGGCGACAGTGCGGAGAACTGGGCAGTCGGCCGCATGATCTCCATCAATCTGGGCCAGGCCCGCACGGTCGGGCTGGTCTATGCCGTAGAGACACCGCAGACCGACTGGCACGACGACGGTCCGAACCAGATCCGCATCCAGATCGAGCTCGTGGGCGAGGTGCAGGATCGCCGTGATGGCGCCGTCTTCGACCGCGGCATCACCATCTACCCGTATATCGGCGCGGTCGCGCATCGTATCCGAACGCAGGACCTCGAAGCCGTCTATCACCTCGGCGGTCGCCGCGCCGTCACCATCGGCGACCTGTCGCAGGACGAGACGATCGCTGCGCGCATCGCGATCGACAACACGCTCGACCGGCATTTCGCGGTGCTCGGCACGACCGGCGTCGGCAAGTCGAGCGCCGTCGCCCTGCTCATGCACAAAGCGATCGAGGCGCGGCCGGACCTGCGCGTGCTGATCATGGACCCGCACAACGAGTTCGCGACGTCGTTCCCGGATCAATCGGTCCGCATCGACGCGACCACGCTCGACCTGCCGTTCTGGATGTTTCGGCTCGAAGAATTGGTCGAAGTGATCTTCCGCGGCCGCGAAGCCGTAGCCGAGGAAGTCGATCTGCTTCGTGATCTCATCACGGAAGCCAAGCAGGCCTATCGCAACCCCGGCGGCGGCTCGGTCATTCGCCGGAGCCTCGATGGCGCGATTACCGTGGACACGCCGGTGCCCTACAGGATGGCCGACCTCCTGAAGCTCATCGACGACCGGGCCGGGCTTCTGGATTCCAAGGCGATCCGGCCGGCGCTTCGGGCGCTACGCGCGCGCATCGAGTCCGCGCTGAACGATCCGCTCTACCGCTTCATGTTCGCGTCCAACCTCGTCGAAGACACGATCCACGAGACGGTCGGCAAGATCTTCCGCATCCCGCATGAAGGCCGTCCGGTGACGTGCTTCGAGCTCGCCGGCCTGCCGTCGGAAGTCGTCAACTCGGTCTGCTCGGTGCTCGCGCGCCTCGCTTTCGACATCGCGCTGGGCTCCCACGGCAAGTTCAAGCTGCTGGTGCTCTGCGAGGAGGCGCATCGCTACATGCCGGCGGACCCTAAGCTCGGCTTTGCGCCGACGCGTCACGCGCTCTCGCGGATCGCCAAGGAAGGCCGCAAGTACGGCTGCTATCTCGGCGTTGTCACCCAGCGACCGGGAGAGCTCGATCCGACGGTGCTGTCGCAGTGCTCGACGATCTTCGCCATGCGTCTCGCCAACGAGCGCGACCAGGACATCATCCGGTCTGCGATTGCGGATTCGTCGGCTTCGACGCTCTCCTTCCTGTCGTCGATGGGCCAGCGCGAGGCAATCGCGTTCGGGGAAGGCGTGGCAACGACGATGCGCATGAAGTTCGAGCGTCTGCCGCCTGAAAAGCTTCCGGGCACGCGCAAGGATGAGGATGGCGCCGAGGGCGCTTTCGGCGATATCGATCTGCGGGCAATCGTCGATCGCCTGCGCGGTTCGTCCAGTACCCCTCAACTGGACGATCCGTTCGGTGCCCGTGCCCTTTCGTCAAGCGTTAAGCCGACCGGTAGCGGCAGCCTGTCGGAGCGCCGCATGACAGCCGGGCGCGACGACTACGCCTTCCGCAGGCTCTACGAATAACGCTTCAGGCGACCTGGTTTCGGCCGGCGCGCTTGGCCTGATAGAGCTGCACGTCGGCGCGGCGATAGAGTTCCTCCGCGGTTTCCGCCTTGTCCCAGAGAGCCATGCCGATCGATGCCGTGACGCGCAGCCTGATGTCGGCTGCTGGAATGGGCATCTCGCCGATCGCGCGACAAAGCCTCTGCGAGAAGGCGTGCAGCGCGGTCTCGGGCAGGTTCGGCACGATCACCGCAAATTCCTCGCCGCCCAGTCTCGCCAGCACGTCGTGGTAGCGCGTGCACGAGCGCAGGCAGTTGGCGACCTCGCGCAGGACGATGTCGCCGACATCATGGCCGTACGTGTCGTTGATGCGCTTGAAATGGTCGAGGTCGATCAGCAGCAGCCCGAGCGGCCGGTCGATCGGGCCGAAGGCATCCATGTATTCCCGAAGCGCATGATCGAAGAAGCGGCGGTTGTTGGTGCCAGTGAGCGGATCGGTCAGCGCGGCCTGCTCGAAGGTCTGGGAGCGTTCGCTCAAAGACTGCGTCATGGCCATGAGTTCACGCTCGCTGCGCACCTGCCGGCGGATGAGCGGGTAGATGAAGAAAACGCCGAAGACGATGGCCGTTGCCATCATAGCGACTGCGAGCAGCAGCGAGCGTGCGAGTCGCTCGACATTTGGCGCGAAGTCCGGCGCCGTGGCTGCGCGGTGGAGCACATCATAGGCATGCAGCGCCAGAAGCGCACCGATGACGACGACGGCAATGAAGACGAAAAACGCTGACTCGGCCCGGTGAAACCGCATCGTGCACCCTGTGTGCGTAGGATCATTTCAGCGCGAACGAGGGCCGGTTCGGCGCACGCGTGAAGGAGACACGATCAGTCCTACCGACTGGTTAAATTGCTCGTGTCAGTTTGTAACGATCGCGACTTATCCACAATCTATGGGGGTAGCGATGCGCTCCCAGCCGTCGCCGAGCTGTGTGCGAAACCAGGTGCGCTGGCGTTTGGCATATTGCCGCGTCGCAGCCGCCATCTGTGCCTTTGCGAAGACGAGGTCTGCTTCACCGCGCACCACGGCGCCGAGTTCGGGAACGCCGATCGCCTTCATGGCGGGAAGGGCGGGCGAGAGCCCCATCGCCAAAATGCGCTCGACCTCTGACATGCCGCCGCATTCGATCATGCGGTCGATCCGGGTGGTGATGCGGTCGGCGAGGTCTTCGGTGTCCGGCTCGATCACGATTCGGCGCGCAGTCTCTTCGTCGACGAGGCCGCGTCCTCTTTCGGCTTGCCACGACAGGATGGAGCGGCCGGAAGCATCGAGCACCTCGAGCGCGCGAACCAGCCGCTGCGCGTCGCTCGGCCTGATACGCGCTGCCGCGTCCGGGTCGCGGCGGGCAAGTTCGGCATGGAGGGACGCGGAACCGTCCGAAGCGGCGCGCGCGCGCCAGTGATCGCGAATGTCTGCGGGCACATCGGGCATGGGTGACAGCCCTTGCGTGAGCGCCCGGAAATAGAGCCCGGTGCCTCCGACGAAGATCGGGGTCGCGCCGTCGAGTTCGTCCAGCATCGCGGCGACGTCCGCCAGCCAGGCACCGGTGGAGTAGGCGGTGGCCGGATCGACATGGCCGTAGAGGCGATGAGGGGCAGCTTCGAGGTCAGACGGCGAGGGGCGGGCGGTGATCCGATCGAGCACGCCATAGACCTGCATGGAATCGGTGTTGACGATGACGCCGCCCATCTCGCGCGCCAAACGCAGCGCGAGCGCGGACTTGCCGCTGGCAGTCGGCCCGGCTATCAGGACCGCGTTCTTGATCGGCGCCTGCGCCACGTTCTTCCCGGTCCCTTCCATGCCGCTCGTCGCCACGCTCATTTCCGATCCCGCACGGCCGGCCGTGACAACTGCGCTCGCTGATAGGGCGAGACGGGAACTGGGCGCAAGCGCGGTGGACTGGCTTTCGCCAGACGTTGCCTGCGATCTCGCGCTGCCGGACGCAGCCGACACCGTCGCGACGAAGGCGCTGCTTGCCGAGATGCTTGCCGGTGAGGCTGTCGATTTCGCCGTGCAGGACGCGGGTAACCGTCGCCGCCGCATCCTGATCGCCGACATGGATTCGACCATGATCGAGCAGGAATGCATTGACGAGCTGGCGGAAGAAGTGGGGCTCAAAGACAAGGTCGCGGCGATCACCGCACGGTCGATGAATGGCGAGATCGCCTTCGAGCCGGCGCTGCGCGAGCGCGTGGCTCTTCTCAAAGGGCTCTCCGTTGACGTCATCCAGAAGGTTCTTTCGCAGCGCATCAAGCTTGCCCGCGGCGGGCGTACACTGGTGCAGACGATGAACGCCGCCGGCGCGCATACGGCACTCGTCTCGGGCGGCTTCCAAAGTTTCACCCGTCCGGTCGCTGACATGCTGGGTTTTGCCGAGCAGCGCGCGAACACGCTTCTGGAACAGGACGGAGCATTGGCAGGCAGGGTCGCCGAGCCGATTCTCGGTCGGGCGGCAAAGGCCGAAGCGCTGCGCGACATCGCGGCTCGCCTCGGCGTCAGCCCGCAGGACGCGATTGCCGTCGGCGACGGCGCAAACGATCTGGACATGATCGGCCTTGCCGGCACAGGCGTCGCGATCCATGCCAAGCCGGTCGTGGCGGCCGCCGCACCGTTTCGCATCGACCACGGCGACCTGACGGCGCTTCTCTACCTGCAGGGTTACCGCGCTACCGAGTTCGTCTCCTAGCGGCCTTGCGGCTCTGGTCCGAATCCTGTCTCAAGGGCCGATGCAATTTTCACCGCAGCAGGACGCGGCGCTCAAGGCCGTGTCGCGATGGCTCAAGGAAGGCCGCAGCCCGATCTTCCGCCTATTCGGCTACGCCGGCACGGGCAAGACGACGCTGGCGCGCCATTTCGCCGAGCATGTCGATGGGCAGGTGCAGTTCGCGGCCTTCACCGGCAAGGCCGCGCAGGTCCTGCGGGCGCGTGGGGCAACCAACGCCCGGACGCTTCATTCGCTTATCTACCGTCCGCGCGGCGAAGAGGCCGTCGAGGACGAGACGACGGGCAAGACCTCGATCAACCCGACCTTTTCGCTCAATCGGCAAAGCCCGGTGGCGCGCGCCGCGCTGATCGTCGTGGACGAGTGCTCGATGGTCGACGAAGAACTCGGGCGCGACCTCATGTCGTTCGGAACGCCGATCCTCGTGCTCGGCGATCCGGCGCAGTTGCCGCCGATCTCGGGCGGCGGGTTCTTCACCGAGCACGAGCCTGACCATCTTCTGACGGAAATCCACCGCCAGGCGCGCGACAATCCGATCATCCGGCTCGCCATGGATGTGCGCGAGGGGCGCGAGTTCGCCAAGGGCGACTACGGTACGGCGCAGGTGATCGGCAAGGAAGACGTCGACCAGGAGCTCGTTCTCGAAGCCGACCAGGTGCTCGTCGGCACCAATCGGACGCGCCGGCGCTACAACCAGCGCCTCCGCCAGCTGAAAGGCTTCGATGCCTCTTATCCGCAGGCTGGTGACAAGCTCGTCTGCCTGCGCAATGATCCGGCCAAGGGCCTGCTCAACGGCTCGCTGTGGAAGGTCATGACCTCGTCGCGCGAGACGGTGAAGCCCGGCATCAACCTGCTCGTCTCTCCCGAGGAGGATGATCCGGAGCGGGGCGTGGCCAAGATCAAGCTGCTTAAAGCAGCCTTTGAGGATCCCGACTCGGAAATTCCCTGGCAGCTGAAGCGGCGCTTCGACGACTTCGACTATGGCTACGCGCTGACGGTCCACAAGGCGCAGGGCTCGCAGTGGAACAACGTCGTGCTCTTCGACGAGAGCTTCGCCTTCCGCGACACCCGCCAGCGCTGGCTTTACACTGCGATCACGCGCGCCGCGGAGCGGCTGACGGTGGTGCGCTAAAGGTTCAGACCGGCCTGGCGCCGATCCATGCCCAGGCTTCTTCTTCCTCTGCCGGATCGAAACGGCGGCGCTCGACGTCGGCTCTCGGTTTCAGGATGGATTCGAGTTCGCGCAGGAGCGATGTTTCGCCGATCTCCGCCATCTTGCCGATATGTTCGCCGGCATGGTCGCGGACGTCGCTGCGCGTTTCATCAGACACCCCGTCCCACAGGATCGACTCGAACTCCGTTGCGCGGACGAGAAGGTCGAGCCGGTCGTGGAGTGCGTAGGCGCCTTCCAGCAGGCCAGCGAGGTTCTCGACGTCGGCGGAGGTGACCTCGCCGATGATCTCGATCGCGAAGACGTCCGGGCGATCCGTCTCGATGCGGCGGATTGCGGGTACTCGGTCGAGCGAATGCATGGCGGCTCCTGTCCAGTAAATCAGTTGTCTCTGGAATACATGAACCCGGCTGCGTGTTCCGCCCGCACGCTATATAGAAGCGCCTGAAGACGCCTGAGGACACCATGGCCGCCAAGCTTTCCGTCAACCTCAATGCCATCGCAATGCTGCGCAACCGGCGCGACCTGCCATGGCCGAGCGTTACCGGCATCGGCCGGATGGCGCTCGCGGCGGGTGCGCATGGGCTGACGGTGCATCCGCGGCCGGATCAGCGCCATATCCGCTACAGCGACCTGCCGCAGATCAGGGCGCTGATCGACGACGAGTTCCCAGGTGCCGAGTTCAACATCGAGGGCTACCCAACCGACGCCTTCCTCGATCACGTCTTTGCGAACGAGCCTGAGCAGGTGACGCTGGTGCCGGACGATCCGGACCAATCGACGTCCGACCATGGCTGGGATTTCGTACGGCAGGGCGATTTCCTGAAGCCGATCGTGCAGCATCTGAAGGCGAGTGGCATGCGCGTCTCGGTCTTCGCCGATCCCGATTCGGCGACGATCGCGCTCGCACGCGACATCGGCGCCGACCGGGTCGAGCTCTACACTGGACCCTACGGGAGCTGCCACGATGATCTCAGAAGGGCGCGCAAAGAGTTGGAAAAGCTTGAGAAATCTGGTGCAGCCGCCGCCGCTGCAGGTCTGGGGGTGAATGCCGGGCACGATCTGACGGTCGCCAATCTTCCGGAGCTTGCCACTGCGCTGCCGATGCTGGCCGAGGTGTCCATAGGCCATGCGCTGACGGCGGACGCGCTGGAACACGGGATGGCTTCGACCGTTGTCCGGTACCTGCGGGCTCTCGGTCACGACTGATGCAGACAGCGCATGGCTCGATGGCCAGACCATCCATCGCTGCATTTGTGTTGCACTGCAAAAAGGCGTAGAAGCCCGCCCGTCCCGAAGGAGGGACAGGCAAAATGGCTCAAGGCAACGTCTCCGCCGCTGCGGAGCAAGCAGAAGTCGCCGAAACATCTCCCGCCCATACCAAACCGAACACGCTCCCGGCTCTGACGCTGGGCGCCATCGGCGTGGTCTACGGAGATATCGGCACCAGTCCCATCTATGCACTGCGCGAAGCGGTCCGCGCGGCTTCCGGCGACCGGCCGCCGACCGATACCGAAATCCTCGGCGTCCTGTCGATCATCGTCTGGGCGCTCATCCTCATCGTCGCGATCAAATACGCGCTGATCGTGCTGCGCGCCGACAATCGGGGCGAGGGCGGTACGCTGTCGCTGATGGCCTTGGCACGCCGGGGTGGTGGCTCGTTTCAGGGTCTCATCGTCATTCTCGGCCTCGTCGGGGCAGCGCTGTTCTTTGGCGATGCGCTGATAACCCCGGCGATCTCCGTGCTTTCGGCCGTTGAAGGTCTCGAAGTCGTCACGCCGAGGCTGACCGGAGTCGTGCTTCCGCTCACCGTCGTCATTCTGATCGCCTTGTTCTGGGTCCAGCGGTTCGGAACTGGCTCGATCGCCAGCGTATTCGGGCCGCTGACCGCGCTCTGGTTCCTCGCGCTCGGGGCTTCCGGGCTCTGGTACGTCATCCAAAGTCCCGGCGTGCTGGCGGCTCTCAGCCCCTGGTATGCGGTCGACTTCCTCGTCACGCATCAAGGTGTCGCCATGGTGGTGATCGGCGCGGCGTTCCTGGCCGTCACCGGCGCCGAGGCGCTCTATGCCGATCTCGGCCATTTCGGGCGCAAGCCGATCGTGATCGCGTGGTTCGCGCTCGTGTTTCCGTGCCTTCTGCTCAGCTATTTCGGTCAGGGCGCCTACATCCTCGACCATGCGGGCTCGGTCGGGCAACCGCTGTTCGAGATGGTACCGGGCTGGGCAACGCTGCCGATGGTGCTCCTCGCGACGATAGCAACAGTCATCGCTAGCCAGGCCGTCATCACCGGCGCCTTTTCGCTGACGCGCCAGGCGATCCAGCTCGGCTTCCTGCCGCGGCTCGACATCCAGCACACATCCGAGACGCAGTCGGGGCAGATCTACCTGCCGCAGGTCAATCTCATCCTCCTCATCGGCGTCGTGATTCTCGTGCTCGAGTTCGGCTCGTCGAGCGCGCTGGCGCATGCCTACGGTATCGCGGTGACCGCGGAGATGGTGGTCACGGCGCTCTTGCTCTTCTTCGTGCTCTGGCGTGTCTGGGGCAGGGGGATCGTCATCGCAGCTGTCGTCGTTGTGCCGTTCCTGCTTCTGGAAAGCGCGTTCCTTTGGGCCAATATCCAGAAGATCCCCGATGGCGGCTATGCGGCAATCGCGGTTGCCGCGGCCCTGACGATCGTCATGCTGACGTGGCGCCGGGGCTCCAGCATCCTGTTCCACAAGACCCGCAAGTCCGAAATGCCGCTGCCGCTCCTGGTCGAGCGGTTCGCGGCGAAGCCGCCGACGCTGGTCGACGGGACGGCGGTATTCTTCACCAGCGATCCCGACAGCGCGCCCACGGCGCTGCTCCACAGCCTGAAGCACTATCACGTGCTTCACCGCAACAACGTCATCCTGACGGTCACGACCGACGACCGGCCGACCGTGCCCGAATGCGAGCGGATCGAGATGGAGAAGCTCAGCGAGCAGTTCATGCGCGTGACCATGCGGTTCGGCTACATGGAGCAGCCGAACGTGCCCAAGGCGCTCGCGGTCTGCCGCAAGCAGGGCTGGAAGTTCGACATCATGACGACGTCTTTCTTCCTCTCGCGGCGGCAGCTGAAGCCTTCCACGCATTCGGGCATGCCGATGTGGCAGGACAGGCTTTACATCCTGCTCGCCCGCAACGCGTCCGACGCGACGGCCTATTTCCGCCTGCCGACGGGGCGCGTCGTCGAGGTCGGAACGCAGGTCGCAATCTGATCGCTGATGGGACTTGCAGAGCCTCTGGAGATCGGGCATAGAGCCGAACCGTAACGTACGGTACGGACATGCCCGAGCTCGATACCACATCGCCGGACGATCTGACGCCCCGCCAAAGCGAGGTGCTCGATGCCGTGCTCGACCTCCTGGTCGAAGGCGGCGAGCGGGTAACGATGAACGCCGTCGCCGCGCGGGCGAACTGCTCCAAGGAAACGCTTTACAAATGGTTCGGCGACCGCGACGGGCTCTTGACCGAGACCGTGCGGTGGCAGGCGAGCCGCGTGCGCGAAGGCAATTGGGATCGCCAGCGGCTCGATGCCGCGGCGCTGACCGAGAGCCTCGAGGCGTTCGCCGCCAACTGGCTGACCGTGATTTCCTCCCAGACCTCGATCGCGCTTAATCGCGTGGCGATCTCTCAGGCCGGATCGGCGAAGAGCAATCTTGGCCGCATCGTGCTCGCCAATGGCCGCTTCGCGATCGGGGAGCGCCTCCGGCCGCTGCTCGACGCCGCACGCGAGGCCGGGCTCATCGACTTCGAGGATACGGAGACGGCGTTTCGCACCTTTTTCGGCCTGGTAGCGCGCGACGTTCAGCTCCGGCTGCTCCTCGGCGACGATCTACAGCTGAACGAGAAGACAATCCGAGCCGATGCGGTGCGGGCGGTCTCGCAGTTCATGACCCTGTTCGCGCCCGACAGGGCGCGCCGCACAAAAAACCAACACCCACACACTGCATAACCCAAGGAAGGAAACCGAAAATGCGTGTCTATTACGATCGCGATGCCGATCTGAACCTCATCAAGGGCAAGAAGGTCGCCATCATCGGCTATGGCTCGCAGGGTCGTGCGCACGCGCTGAACCTGAAGGAGTCGGGCGTCAAGGACATTGCGATCGGCCTCAAGGCCGGCTCCGCGACGGCCAAGAAGGTCGAGGCCGACGGCCTCAAGGTCATGACGGTCGCCGAAGCCGCCAAGTGGGCGGACCTCATGATGATGGCGACGCCAGACGAGCTGCAGGCCGACATCTACAAGGACGAGATCGCGCCGAATATCCGCGACGGCGCCGCGATCGCCTTTGCGCATGGCCTCAACGTGCATTTCGGCCTGATCGAGCCCAAGGCCTCGGTCGACGTGCTGATGGTTGCGCCGAAGGGCCCGGGCCACACCGTGCGCTCCGAGTACCAGCGCGGCGGCGGCGTGCCCTGCCTCGTCGCCGTCCACCAGGACGCGTCCGGCAATGCGCTCGACCTCGGCCTGTCCTACGCCTGCGGCGTCGGCGGCGGCCGTTCGGGCATCATCGAGACCAACTTCAAGGAAGAGTGCGAGACCGATCTCTTCGGCGAGCAGGTCGTTCTCTGCGGCGGTCTGGTCGAACTCATCCGCGCGGGCTTCGAGACGCTGGTCGAAGGCGGCTACGCGCCGGAGATGGCTTACTTCGAGTGCCTGCACGAAGTGAAGCTCATCGTCGACCTCATCTATGAGGGCGGCATCGCCAACATGAACTACTCGATCTCGAACACCGCCGAGTGGGGTGAGTACGTGACCGGCCCGCGCATCATCACGGATGAGACCAAGGCCGAGATGAAGCGCGTTCTCAAGGACATCCAGACCGGCAAGTTCACCTCCGAGTGGATGCAGGAGTACCGGTCCGGCATGGCCCGCTTCAAGGGCATCCGCCGCATGAACGATTCGCACCAGATCGAGGAAGTCGGCGAGAAGCTGCGCGGCATGATGCCGTGGATTGCGAAGAACAAGCTGGTCGACAAGGCCCGCAACTAAAGATCGGCCTCGGCGCGATCCAGCGGCGGCCTGCGGTCGTCTGCTGCGCTTCCGGTGCTCGCGGACAATCAGTCCGCTGCGCTCTGGTTCTCGCAGCCAGCCGCAGTCCACTCGCCGGATCGCGCCGCCATCCGATCTTTGCGTCAGTGCTGAAACGGCGCGCCTTGGGGCGCGCCGTTCTGTATTCAGGCTAGGCCGTTGTCGATCAGGAACTCGGCGGAGTGCCGCACGCTGGTGTGCGGGTCGATGAAATCCACGCCGAGCACCTCGCGAGCGGCGGCGTTGGAAACGCGGAAGCGCTTGCCCAGATCGGCGCGGATGGTGCGGATCGAGGGATCGACCAGTCCGATGAGCTTGAGCAGGAAGTCCGGCGCCTCGCGCGTCGTGATCTTCTTCTGTGGGAAATCCGCCTTCAGCCAGCGGGCGAGGTCGGGCATCGTCGCGACGCCGGATGCGGCCATGAAGCGGCGACCTTCGGTTGCCGGGGTTGAGAGCGCGCGAACGTGCATGGCGGCCACGTCGCGGACATCCACGATCGCGAATTGGAGGCGTGGAACAGCCGGGTCCTTGCCCGACAGAAGTCGCTGCACGACCGCGAGAGACGTGCCGAAGCGTTGATCGAGGGCAGGGCCGAGCACGAGGCCCGGATTGATGGTCGTCAGCTTCAGCGACGGCGCATCGCGTTCGACGAATGCCCAGGCGGCGCGCTCGGCGAGCGTCTTCGACTTGATGTAGGCGGTGTTCCTGGCGTCGTCCGTATTGGTCCAGTCGCTCTCGTCGTAGGGCGTCGACTTGGTCGTGCCGTAAACGACGGAGGCGATCGAGGAGGTCAGGACCACGCGCTCGATGCCGGCATCACGCGCAGCCTTCAGCGCCCGCAAGGTACCCTCGACCGCGGGGCGGATGAGGTCGTTCTCGTCCTTCGGCTGGATCATCGGGAACGGCGATGCCGTGTGTACCAGCGCGGACGCGCCTGCCATTGCCTCGGCCCATCCGGCATCCTTTTCCAGGTCGAGGATGGCCAAGGTCAGTCGCCCGGCGCGCTCGTCGCCCGATCCCGCCAAAACGGCTTGGCGCAGCTCAGCCTCGCGGCCGGGCGAGCGGATCGTCGCGCGGACGTGGTGGCCTGAGTCGAGTAGCTGCCGCACGATGTGCTTTGCAATGTAGCCGGAAGCGCCGGTGACGACGATGGGGCCTGGCATGGATACGTTCCTCGTTCCGCGACGGATCCGACAGGAGGTAGGACGTATCTTTACACTGTCAAGACAGGATCAACCGTAGTGCCAGGATGGTTTGCGGGCCGGCTCGATGAAGCGCACGCCCATGCGATCCTTCATGCGCCAGCGCTGCTCGCAGCGCCATGTCGCATTGTCGATCGAGATGAAGAGCAAAAACTCCTTTGGGAGCACCGCATCGAAGGGCACCCGCAGTTCCGCGCCACCCGAATTCATGTTGCGGACGGTGCAGCTGATCTCGGAGTCGTTGACACCAAGGATGATCGACGCGCCCTTGAGAACGCGCTGCCGATGCTCCCGAGGCTGGTTGGGGCCGTCGATATCCTGGCTCATCATGCGCGCAGTTTAAGCCAAACCGGACTCCGAAGAGTTAACGCGCGAGCGGACTGCGCCACCCATCGGATGGCGCAGCGTCAGACATTCACGAGTAGGGCGAAAAGCACTGCCGGCGGGGGCCGTGATAGGGCTGGAACGTGTTATCCCAGGCGCGATAGGACCGATAGCGGTCGTAGCACCACTGCACATGCGCATTGCCGGCGCGACGGTAATGGCGCGGCGCTGCGCGATATCGTGGCGCATAGTAGTAGCCGGGCGTCCCGAACTGCAGCGAGAACGATAGGCCTCGGTCGTAATGGCGCGGCCGGTAGTGGCGCCGGTAACCGTCCCAATGGCGGTCGCGATAATGGCGGTGATAGCGGCGGTGATCCACCTGTTGCGCCAGAGGCGCTACGGTAGCCTGATCGACGGCGGCTCTCGCCAGCGCCGAGGGTCCAGCGGCGGCTGCGGGCGCTATGCCGATGCCGATGCTCATGATGCCCGCAAGAGCGAGCGCCGATAGAATTCCTTTCATGGTTCTTCTCCCGGTACCTGCGTTTCTCGCCCCACGCTGCCCTCGGTTGATCATGGCAGGATGAAGGCGGCGAGATGAACCGTCGATGAACGGATCGATGCATCAACCTTGTGCAGCGAGCCGCAACCGTCCAAAGCTAGCAGCGATGCCGGTCACGATCGCCACCTTCAATGTCGAGAACCTGATGAGCAGGTTCGATTTCTCCGGCTTCCGGAACCAGCTGCAGCAGGACCGCGTGCTCTCGCTCTATGAGATTACGGACGAGGCGCAGTACCGGCAGGCGGAGCTGGCGCGATCAATTGCGCTGACCGACGATACGCGTCAGCTTTCGGCTCTCGCTATTGCCGAGACGGATGCGGATATCCTGTGCCTGCAGGAAGTCGACAGCCTCGAAGGGCTGCGGGCCTTCGAATATAACTACCTCTTCAAGATGGTGGGCGAGGGGTATCGCGAGAAGTACCTCACCTCCGGCAACGACACGCGCGGCATCGACGTCGCCATCATGCTGCGGCCGGAGACACGGAACGGCCTGCCGATCGAATTCGTCAAGCTGCAGAGCCACGCGCACCTGACGTTCGGCGAACTCGGCCTCTTCAACGAGGATCTTGCCGGGCTCGGAATTGCGCCGGAGAACCGCATCTTCCGCCGCGACTGCCTCGAAGTCGATCTGAGCGTCGGCGGCATGCCGCTCACGGTCTATTGCGTGCATTTCAAGTCGATGGGCTCTTCGCGCAACGGCGTGCCCGGCCGCATCGCCTCCATGCCGGTGCGCCACGCCGAAGCGCTGGCCGTGCGGCGGATCATCACCGACCGCTTCGGTCCTGGCGCTTCGCACAAACGCTGGGTAATCGCAGGCGACCTCAACGATTATTCGGAGCGGATCGTGATCGGTGGCGACAGGCGCGACGGCTTCCGCTTCACGGTGGAGCGGGAGGAGGGGTCCTCGCTCGATCTTCTCGCCGACGGCACGTTCGCGATCAACCCGGTGGAACGTCTGCCGGAGCTCGAGCGCTGGACGCTTTACCACACGCGCGGGCCGCAGGAGCGGCATCTCTGCCAGCTCGACTACCTGCTTCTGTCACCGGCGCTTGCGAAAAGCAATCCGGACATGACACCGCGCATCATCCGCAATGGCCAGCCCTTCCGCACGATCTTCCCGCCTGGGCAGGAGGTCGAGCGGTTCCCCCGGACCGGCTGGGACCGGCCGAAGGCGTCGGACCATTGCCCGGTCGTCGTCACGCTCGACATGGTCTGACCATGGCGTTCGATCTTCCGCGCGATGTCGTCATTTCGCTGAGCGACGTGCGGGTCGAGCTCGACCCGGCGCCGCATCCCTTCGCGCTCGCCAACGCGGCGGCGTCGGCCACCAATTGGGAGCGCGAGAAGGCTCTCAAGCCGGCGCTCTACGATGGCGAAATCGCGCTTCTGTCGGAACTTCGGCTCGACGGGGATCGCCTCGTCGGCCGCGGCCACATCGTGCGCTATTCGACGTTTCTCTACTGGCGCACGCGGTGGGCTGCGGGGGCCGGCCATGCCTACACGCATGCCATGCTGGTCTCGTCCGACAACGCGCTGATTGCAGCCGAGATGGGCGGCCACACCGTCAATGCCGGCCTCGTCTACTTTGCCGCCGGGTCATTCGAGCCGGTCGATTTCGTGGACGGCATCGCCGACCTTGCCGGCAACATGCGGCGCGAGGTGCTGGAGGAGACGGGCATCGACCTCGCTGATGTCGCGCACGAGCCGACTTGGCAGGCCGTCGCCAAGGACAGCGGCACGGTTGTCTTCCGTCGCTATTTCCTCGACGCGCCGGCGGATGAAATCGCCGAGCGTATCCGCGCAACGATCGCCGCGCAGGAGGAGCCGGAGATCGCCGGACCGGTGATCATCCGCAGCGCCGACGCGCGTCCGGCGCGCCTCACGCCGCAGATGCACGACCTGATCGACTGGCACTTCACGACACCTCCGCGTCGTTGACGCCTATTCGTGGCGCAGCGCGTCGATCGGGTCGAGCCGCGCGCCGCGCAGCGCCGGAAAGAAACCGAAGACCATGCCGATCAGCGCGGAGAAGCCGACCGCGAGCGAGATCACGGCGAGGCTCGGCACGAAGGGGACCGACAAGAGCGCCGACGCGAGCCCTGCCAGCGAGAGCCCTATGATGACACCGAACAGGCCGCCGAGTGCCGAGAGCACCGTCGCCTCGACGAGGAACTGCAGCAGGATATCGCGCTCATGCGCGCCGATCGCGAGCCGGATGCCGATCTCGCGCGTCCGTTCGGTCACCGAGACGAGCATGATGTTCATGATGCCGATGCCGCCGACGAGCAGGCTGACGCCGGCGAGCGCGCCCAGCATGCCGGTCATGACGCGCGTCGTGCTCGTCACCGCATCGGCGATCTGCGTCATGTCGCGGACGGCGAAGTTGTCTTCCTGGTCGGGCGCGATGCGACGGACCTGACGCAGGATCGCGGAGATTTCCTCGCCGACAGCTTCCGTCGAGACGCCGTCCTGCGCCGAGACGTAGATCGAGCCAATGTCGCGATTGCCGGCGACGCGGCGCTGGTAGGTCGAGAGCGGCATCAGGACGACGGCGTCCTGGTCCTGCCCGAAACCGGAGGTGCCCTTGGCTTCGAGCACGCCGACGATCTCGCAATTCATGCGGTTGACGCGAATGGTCTGCCCGACGGCATCGCCGCCGCCGAAGAACTCGCGGCGCACGGTCTGGCCGATGACGCAGGTGCTGGCGCCACCCATGTCGCTATCGCCGAGCGCGCGGCCTTCGATCACAGGCCAGTCGCGCGCCG
>VFQP010000696.1_pt1 | contig 57108 bp, 54 predicted proteins | sample 3512351 | NCBI WGS metagenome assembly VFQP01 (sample SAMN10412372, study PRJNA504923) | tailings metagenome | isolation source: Relicate 1 Philex TSF1 revegetated site | place: Philippines: Tuba, Benguet | collected 2017-08-29 | reverse complement strand
ACGTTGGCGAAGGCGAGGCGGATGAAGCGTTCCTGGCCGGCGCCGAACATGTCGCCGGGGATGGTGAGCAGGTTCTCCTCGTCGGCGAGGCGCTTGGAGACTGCGGTCGAGGCCTGGCCGGCGAAGGGATGCTCCACGTAGGCGAAGTAGGCGCCGATGCTGACCAGGCGCCAGCGGTTGGAGCGCGCAAGGCCCTGGCCCAAGAGGTCGGCGCGCGCCTTGAGGCCGCGCGTGTTCTCGCGCGCCCACGGCAGCAGCTGGGCGAGGCCGTACAGCGCCGCCTCCTGCCCGAGGCGCGGCGGGCAGATCGACACGCAATCCATCGCCTTCTCGATCTCGGCCATCAGCTCGACGCCGGCCGTCACCGCGCCGACGCGGTAGCCGGTCAGCGCGAACACCTTGGAGAAGCTGTAGAGATGGACCAGCGTGCCGCGCCAGTCGGGCCGCTGGAACAGGCCGTGCGGCTGCGTGCCCTCGGGCAGGAAATCCTTGTAGGTCTCGTCGAGGATCAGCGCGATGCCGTGCTTCTTCGCCAGCTCGAAGAAGGCGTGGATCGTCTCGGGCGGATAGACCGCGCCGGTCGGGTTGTTGGGCGAGATCAGCACGATGGCGCGGGTGCGCGGCCCGATCAGCTTCTCCGCGTCGTCGGGATGCGGCACCGCGCCGGAGCCCGGCCGGAAGTCGAGCGACACCGGCTCGACGCCCTGCATGCGCATCCACATGTCGTGGTTGAAGTAATGCGGCCGCGGCAGGATCACCTGGTCGCCGGCCTGGGCGAGGCTCATCAGCGCGAGGCAGAAGGCCTGGTTGCAGCCCGACGTGATGCCGACCTCGGCCGCCGCGACCGGCGCACCGTAGAAGGCGGAGAGATGGTTGGCGTAGGCATCGCGCAACGCCGGCAGGCCGAGGATCGGCGTGTAGCCGTGCATCGCCGGGTCGAGCAGGAGCTCGCCGAGATGCTGGCGCAGCTCCAGCGCCGGCGGATAGCCCGGCACCGCCTGGCTGAGATCGACCAGCGGCCGGTCGGCCGGGAAGGAGCGGCCCAGCACCCAGCGCTTGGTCTCGCCGATGGGCGAGGGCGCGACGGCGGCAAGCCAGGGATTGGCGGCGGGAACGGTACGCATCACGGGATCTCGTCTGTTGCTCTGTTCGGTGTCGTCGCAAGGCCGCGGGCGCGGTCGTGCCGCGTCAGTACATGCTGCCGCCGCTGCTCGTGGCGCCGGTCGTGTTGCCTTCGCGCATCGCCGTCACGGCCTGCTTCGCGGCGTTGGCGAGCAGGGCGTTGTCGGACAGGATCGTGGTGAACTGGAAGCCCCAGCCGATCGCCTTCCTGGCATACTCGGTCGAGCCGCAATGGATGCCGGCGTAAACCTTGTGCTTGCGGCACGCCGCGGCGATGGCCTGGATCGCCTCGACGATCCTGGGGTCGGTCTGGTCGCCGCGCGGCTCGCCGCCCAGCGACAGGCCGAGATCGGCCGGGCCGACATAGACCGCGTCGAGGCCGGGCACCGAGAGGATGTCGTCGAGATTGTCCATCGCCTTCTTCGTCTCGATCATCGCGAAGGTGAGGACCGTGTCGTTGGCCTTGCGGACATACTCGACCGGGGTGCCGTGCAGCCACGCCGCGCGCGTCGGGCCGACCGAGCGGTAGCCGGCGGGCGCGTAGCGGCAGGCGCCGACGAAGGCCTCGCATTCGGCGCGGGTGTTGATCATCGGGCAGATGATGCCGAAGGCGCCGGCGTCGAGCAGCTTCATGATGATGCCCGGCTCGTTCCACGGCACGCGCGCCAAGGGGATGGTCGGCGTGGTGGCGATGGCCTGGAACAGCGAGACGGCCGCCTGGTAGTCGACCAGCCCGTGCTGGAGGTCGGCGGTCAGCGAATCCCAGCCCGCCTGCGCCATGCCCTCGGCCGCGACCGCGCTCGGGATGCCGAGCCAGCCATTGACGGCCGCGCCGCCCTTCTTCCAGATCGACCTGATCGTGTTCTCGCGCACGTGCGTTCCGCCCCCACGAATATAGAGCGGCGGAGACTCCCGTCCCCGCCGCATCGCGCCAGACTAGCCGGTTCCGGTCGCCCGGCCTAGCCAGCGGACCGCGATGCGAGAAATGCCGGCCGGCCCGTAGGCGAGGCCCTTGTCGAAGATCGACGTCGACGCCATTCCCGTGCGCTTATCCGGGCCGGCGCCCATGAGCGGCGTCGCGGGCCATCCCGCACCGTTCGATGCGCCGTCGTCGAGAGAGGCGAGGACCGCGAGCGGAGCAGCGAGGCGTCAGCCGCGCCAATTGTCCCAGCCGCCGCCATGCGTCTGGTAGCGGCCGTCCTGCGGGATGCCGGAGTTGGCGCAGGCACCGAGCGCGGCGCCGGAGAGGGCGAGGATCAGCAGCACGACGAGAGGACGCATCTTTCCGCTCCTTGGGCATTCCCCGCATGGTTCCGGTGGCGTGCAGGCCCGCGCCGGTGCGGCGACGAGGAGGGCGTTGCTGGCGGTGATACGACGACGCGTGCGAGGCGGTTCACCTGCCGCGCAACGCAGCCGCGGTCATGCGTGGCGGAAGCGGGCCGTTCGACCCCGGCTCGCGCGTTCAGGCGTTGCCGCAGCGTCCCATGACCTGGCGCGCATCGGTGTCGATGCTCTCCTGCGCGGTCGACGGCGCGCGCCGCCGCCAGGTGACGACGGTGTCGCCATCGCTGCCGCTGACGTCGAACAGCCCGACCGGCGCCGGCGCGGCCGGCCCCGGCTGCGTGCCGGCGGGATAGAGCGCGACCTGGGCGCGTCGCTCGGGCGCCACGGCGCGCGTCGCGGTCTCGTATTCCGTGATGGCGGGCGGCGCGTCCGGCCGGTAGGTCGGGGCGTAGGCGTGCGCCAGGCAATCGGTCACGCGCTCCCAGGAACTCGGCACCGTCGCCGAGAAGCGCGCGGGCGGCGAACGTCCGGGATCGACGCTGCTGCAGGCAGCCAGCGACGCGAACGCGGCGGCGGAGAGAGCGAGCAGGGCGGGAACACGGCGCATGGGAAACTCCTTGACGCATTGGCACGGCGCCGCCGGTCGCAAGGCGGTCGTCGCGGGCGGCACGAAGCGGCGCCGCGGAGCGCGCCGGGCTGCCGATGCCGTCATTCTCGCTTCGAGTCGCTGGCCGCGCCATCGCGTCTTCGTGCACGGCGAGCGCACGCTGGAGGAGCGATCCTATCCGCAGCCAAGCCGGCGCATCGCAGGGCTTTCCTGCGCAGCGGCATCGATGTTCGCGATGTGTCGGCGGGCCATGACGGGCCGCAAGCAAAAGGCGGGAGAGCCTGCCCCCCGCCTTCCGTTCGTTGCGCGATGGCGGCGCTCAGTCCGGCTTCTTGGTCAGCAGCTTGAAGTCGGGATCGAACGTGACGTCGAACTTCTTGCCGCCCTCGCAGATCGCATCGTCGACCTCGAACTTGCCGTTCGGATGGGTCGTGCCCTTGTCGTCGTCGAACTCCATCTTGCCGCCGCTGCAGCCGGCCGCCTTGAGCGCCGCCTCGAGCTTCGGCCGCTCCTGATCGGTGACGGGCCGGTCCTTGGCGACGGCGATTCCGGCGGGCAGGGCAAGCACGATGGCGACGAGCGGCAAGGTGAATCTGTTCAAGATGCGTCCTCCATTGTTCAGGTGCAGAAACAATGAATCCGCGGCCGGTTCGTTGCAGCGCCGCCCGGCCACCGTTCAGGCGAGGATCTTCGCCAGCGTTTCGAGCAGCATCGCCGGGCGATAGGGCTTGGGCAGGAACGGCACGTCCTCGGGCAGCGCGCCGTCGCCCCGTTGGTAGGCCGCCGAGGTGAGGATCAGCCTGACCGGCGGCCAGCGTTCGGCGATCACGCCCACCAGCCGCAACCCGTCCATCGTGCCCGCGAGCTGAATCTCGGTCAGCACGACCCGGATCGAGGAATCGCGTTCGAGCGACGCGATCGCTTCCTCGGCCGACGACGCCTCCCACACCTCGTAGCCCTGGTCCTCGAGCAGGAACGTCACGTGCAAGCGCACCAGCGGCTCGTCTTCCACCACCAGGATTTTCGGGAGGCTCGGGCGCATCATCGGTGAAAACCGCCCCGCGACGCGGCGGCTCCCGGCGATGCGCAATAAACCCGCGCGTGGTGCTTCGTCAGTGCCGCGACAGCAGGGAGAAGAAGGTGGGAAAGGGCCGCAATGGCGCCCCGCAATGGCGCGGGGGCTGCGGGCCGGTCCGCAGGAACGGGAGACAAAGGATCATGACCTGACTGGCTACCGGGATGGCCGGTGCACGGGGCCGCGGAAAGCAGCACGGGCAGGGGTCATGTCGATTGGCGAACCGGGGCGTGGCCCGCGGCGGTTCGGGTCGGCGGCGCCGACATCTCACCTTAGGCTTCCGGCAGCGCCCGGTCGAGGCTCCATTTCCGCCCGGGAGAGCCGCGTCCCGAGGCCGGATGTCCGTGCGGCGCATGCCGCCATCACCCGCCGTCGCCCGCCGCCCGCATCTCCCGCACGTCGGGCAGCTTCCACCTCGTGTCGAGGAAGGCCTTTAGCCGGCCCCCCGTCATCTCTTCTTGCCGTCCGCCATCTTCTCCGGGTCGGGCAGCTTCCATTCCTTGTCGAGGAAGCGCTTCTCCGGACCGTAGAGGCGGAACAGGAGTTCGAAGGGGCGGGCGGGATCGGTCGGCACCCAGTTGGCGTCGCGGCCGGCGGGCGCCGTGGGGCCGAAGAAGATCTCGATCGTGCCGTCGGCATTCTTCGCCAGGCCCTTCGCCGTCGAGGCGAGGCCGGGGCGCTTCGTACCTTGCAGGAGCGTGTGCGCGTCTCGGTCGTAGGCGGTGATCGACCACAATTCCTTCGCCGGCGACTCAGGGGGCAGCACGAGGCGGTAGGTCGCCGCGCCGTCGAGCGGCCGCCCGGCATCGTCGCGCGTCGTCGCGAGGATCAGGGGCGGCGCGCCCGGCTGCCTGGCGACGGAAAGACCGAGCAGGGCGGCGACGGCGCGCATGTCGGTCGGATAGGTCTCGGCGCTGGCGTAGCCGCCCTGCGCCGCGCGCGCGAAGGCGGGCGTGATCGGCGGGAACCAGCGACTCCCGTCGATCATGGGCGGGAAGCCGTCGGCGTAGCGTTGCGCCAGCAACGCGCGCGCCTCGGCCGCGCCCGCTGCCATCGCTTCCTCGGTACGGGCATCCGGCTTGAAGGGCTTGCCCTTGTCGATGCCGAGCGTGCGCAGCGGATCGAGCATCGCGCGGTCGCGCAGGAGGGACGGCTCGGCCTGGACCACGCGGTCTAGGCTGCGGAAGAAACTGGTGTCGAAACGGATCGTGGCGTCGAGCGGCGTGCCCGCCAGGTCGAGGAACTTCGTCGCGGGCGGGCTGGCCGCCTGGGAGAGCGGATAGACCTTGATCTGCCGGCCGAGCGCGACGGCCCTGGCCACGTCCTCGCCGGTCGGGCCAGCCAGCCTGACGTCCAGCAACGCGGCGCCGGCGAACGTGTCGGTGCGCACGACGATGTAGCTCGCGGGCAGGCCGCCTTTGTGGTCCGGCGGCACGATCACGTACTTGCCGCCCTTGCCCGCATCGCCGCCATCGCGCCCGACATCCGCGAGCGGCGTCTGCCACGCATCGACGATGGTGCCGGCGAGCGTGCCGTCGGCGGCCGGCGGGACCTCGATCACGACCGGACCGTCCTTCGCGTTCCAGAAGATCGCGAACGGGATCGTATCGGGGTTCTGCATCGCCAGCCGGGTGGTGCCGTCGGCCGGCCGCGACGAGAACAGCACCTCGTTCTGCTTCGCGCCGGCCTTGGACAGCATCTCCTGCCGCATCGTGTCGAGGCCGACCGCCGGCAGGCCCCAGATCGCGGCCTCGACGGCGCGCCGCTCGATCGCGCGCCGCGCCAGCTCGTCGCCGGACAGCGGTGGCGCCGGGGTGGTGGCGGACGGCGCAGGGAGGGCGGCGGCGGGAGCGGGACCGGTCACCGGCGCGGCCTTGGGCTGCGCCGCCGCCGGCAGGGCGTGAAGGACCAGGGCGGTCGTGGCGAGGAGCAGCGCGACCCGCGGCCCGGACAGGCCGCTCCCGGACGCAGATTTCATCGTCGCTCTCCTTCCCTCGCAACCGTCCCCGTCGCGCGCCGTTGCGGCGCGGCGCCGGGATCAACGCAAAGGGACGCCGAAGGCTCCGCCGGACGCGGCCCGCGCCCGGCGGCGCCGGAGGGTCAGCGCGCGTCGAGGTCGCGCACGCGCTTCTTCAGTGCCTCCAACTCCTTCTCCTGCGCCAGACCGAGGCGCCCGATCGCCTCGATCAGGCCGCCGACCGCCTCCAGCGTACGCGGGAGGTCCATGTCCGGCCCGGCCTTGCGCCGCAGATCCTGTCCCGCCCGCACCACCTGCTGCCACTCGCTCGCCATCGTGTCCTCCATGCCGGGATTTGCAGGGTATCGCGTGCGCGCCGGTGCGACGAGCCGGCTTCGGGGCGGCGTCGGCGTTGCGGCGCTGGCCGCCAACGGCGCCTCGTTCGCGCTGCTGTGGCGCCATCGCGGGGGCGACGCCAACATGCGCTCGGCCTGGATCTGCACGCGCAACGACGTGCTGGGCAACCTCGCGGTGCTGGCCGCAGCGGCCGGCGTGTTCGGCGCGGGAAGCGGCTGGCCCGACCTCGTGGTCGCGACCGCGATGGCCACGCTGGCGCTGCAGGGCGCCGCGGTGGTGCTGCGCCAGGCACGGCGGGAACTGCGCGGCGATCCCGTCGCGCAGGCTCGCACCCACGGTCACAGCACGCTCACGCCTCCGGCGCGGCGGACTGATCCCGGGCGCGGCGCGGGAGCCGGCGCCTACTGCGGCACGGCGAGGAGATAGCGCGCGAGCTTGCCGCCTTCGGAAGCGGGCACGATCGAAGGCGCGGCGTAGAGCTTGACGGTGATCGCACACATCTCCGCCGGCGGCAGCCTGTCGGCCTTCTGCAGCGCGTCGAAATCGGCCGGGCTGACGCCGCCCGCGATCAGCAGGCGGGCACCTTCCTGGTCGGTCAGCGGCGGCGTGGCGGGCGTCTTGCCCTTGCCGCTGCGATAGGCGTCCTCCTGCGCGGCCATGACGTCGCGGAACAGGCGCCCGCCCTCGCGGTCGAGCGCGGCGGGATTGCGGATGCCCTCCAGGCCGAACGCGCGGCAGGTCGCGACATCCTTCTTCTGGAGATAGAGCGCGAACGTCTCCATCGCCTTCACGGCCCGCAGCGCGGTCGCGTCGTCGGCGGCGCGCAGGGCCGGCAGAACATAGCGCTGGCGGGCGGCGGCGCCCGCCTCGAAGGTGCGGCGGTTGTTGTCCGGCGACTGCATCTCGGCCTCGATGGCGCGGCGGAACTGCTGGTCGACCTCGGGATGCTCGGCGGCGACCAGGCCGATCAGCGGCGTCGCCTTGATCTCGGCCATCGCGCGCTCGATGGTGGCCTGCCGGGAGACCGCACCGTCGCCGCCGACCCTGCTCAACACGAAGGAAGCCGCGAACGCGCCGATCGCTGCCGCGCCCGCCGCCGCCAGAACGATCAGCGCGATGCGGCCAGGCGACTGGCGGCCGGTACCCGCGATCTTGCGCCGGCCGAGAACGACCGCGACCGCGACGCCGATGACGGCGCCGAGGATGGCGACAAGGCTGTTGTCCATGAAGATGCTCCCCAAATCATGTCGCTGGCGCGACCTGGCACGGCGGCGACGGCGTCCTCTGCACCTTCCGATGCGCGCGGATCAGGAGCCATAACGCCTGTCGGTGCGGGAGGTGCCATCGCGTCCGTCCGATGTTTTCGCGCGGCAATCGCACGACCGGCGTGGCGGCATCGGAGCGTGCGTGGTCAATCCGACAGCGTCGCTCGGCATCGTCCTGTCACGGCACCGTCGTCGCGGCGGGCGGCGGCTCGGGCGGCATGTGGGACAGAAGCGGCAGCGGGCGGATCTCCTGTTTCGCCAACGTGCCCAGCGTGAACATGCGCCGTGCCACGACCAGCGCTTCGCCCGCCGTGCCGACGATTGCCGCGGCGATGCGGTCCTGCGCGGCATTGGCGGCGAACTCGACCAGCTTGCTCATGGCCGCCGTCGCGGAAGCGGTGAACAGCACTTTCGTCATCACGCGATACAGACTCCGTGTGCTCGGCCGCAGGCCGTAGATGCGCATCAGGTCGCGGATCAGCACGAAGCTCATGCCCAGCACGACCAGCGCATCGAGCGCAGGGTGCGGACAGGCCGAGACGCCGAGGCTGGCGCGCAGCGCGGCGCGCTGGATGCGGGCATCGGCCTCGCGATCCATCGGCGCGAACACTTCGCGGTTCAGAAGATCGACGACGTCGCGGTCGCTGTGGTGCGGCTGCAGCGCCTCGCCGGTGGCGTCGAGTTTCGCCAGCACCGCCCCGTTGTCGGCATAGACCGCTTTCAAGAGGCCGAGCAGCCGCATGCCGCTGCCCGCGCCGTCGAAGCGGCAGAGCTGCAGGGCGCTCTCGCGGGCGCGCTCCGCCGATTTCAGCCGCCGCAGCGCGCGCGTCTGCGCGGCCGCGACGACGGCCAGCGACGTGCCCAGCACCGACAGGCCGGCGAGCAGCAGCAGGTCGAGCGGATTGCCCGTGCGCACCGCCTCGGCTGCAAAGGAGAGGAACGAACCACCTACGATGGCGAGCAGCACGACGATGCCGGACACCAATGCAAGCCAGCCCCACAGACCGAAGCGCGCGTCGCCATGCGCCTCGCCGGCCGGCAGCGGCAGCGCGCGCTCGTCGGCCGCGGCGCGCGGCAGCTCGCCGGGGCGGAAGCTCATCCCGACGAGGCGCCTGGCGTCGTCGTGCGGAGGAGGGGAAGCGGATGTCTGCACGGGCTTTCCTCAGGCGATCAGGAACTGGAGGACCTTGTCGAGATTGATGTGCGGCAGCGGCCGGTCGTGCGGCGCTGGCAGGAGCGGCGGGCGGAAGGTGCGGATGTTGACCGCGAGGTCGGGCCATGCGGCGGCATCGGGGATCTGGCCGGGCACGATGCCGGCATAGACTTCCTGCGGTTCGTCCGCGCCGTCGGGCGTGCCGGTGAGGAAGGGTAGGCTCCTGCCTTCCCATTTCACCATCGCCTCGGTGGTGGCGCGTACCGCGGCGACAGCGAGCAGTCCGGCCGAGCGGGCGTTGGTGCGGATGAAGGGCTCGCCGATCATGTCGCGCAGCAGGCCGACCAGATTGTGCATCTGGTCGGCCGACACATGGTCGGCCTTGGTCGCGACCAGCGCCAGCCGGTCGACGCGGCCCTGCGGCAGGAAGCGGACCGGCGGACGCGAGAGATGCTCGAACGATTCGGTGATGGTGCGCATGGCGAGCGCGAGATCGGCGAACGATTCGTGGCCCTGCTGCAGCGCCGTCAGCAAATCGACCAGCACGACCTGCCGGCGCAGGCGGCCGAACACCTGGGCATGGAAACGCCGGACGATCCGCTGATAGTCGCGATAGCGCCGCACGAGCGCGGCGCCGTTGCTGCCCGGCCGGACCTTGCCGATGCGTCCGACGGGGAAGAAGGGCAGCGCGCGGTCGGCGGGCGCCGCCGCGTCGTCTTGCAGGAAACGTCCGGGCTGCAGGAAGTAGAGGTTCTTCTCCGCGCGGCAGCGGCGCAGATAGTCGACATGCAGCGCGGCGATGCGGGCGATGGCCACCGCGTCCTCCGGCGCGTCGAGGTCGAGCGAGGCGGCGGCGGCGCGCCACGGAGCGGCCAGCGCGCGCCGGCTGCCGCCGGCGGCCAGCTCTTCCATCTGCAGCGACCAGTCGCGATAGGATTGCGCCAGCATCGGCAGGTCGAGCAGCCATTCGCCCGGATAGTCGACGAGGTCGATGTCCAGCGTCGCCGCCGCCGCGAGCCGCCGCCCGACGAAGCCGGTCGCGTCGTGGCGGAGGCGCACGCGCAGGCCCGCCAGCGCCGTCGTGGGCGCCGGCCAGCGCGGCGGCGTGGCCAGCAGCTCGTCGAGATGCGCGCGATACGGGAAGGGCGGGATGCCGGGGATCTCCCCGACCGAGACGTCGCGCACCGTGTCGCGCCACGGGAAGAACGGGAAGGCGCTGCGAGGTGCGTTGCCCGCGTGCAGCAGCGCGTGCGCGAACGAGGTCACAAACACTGTCTTGCCGGAGCGCTGCAGACCCGTGATCGCGATGCGGTGGCGCTGGTGGGAGAGCGACGTGGACATGTCCGCAAGCGCGGCGCCCACCGAGTCGAGGGAGCCCTTCGCCCAGTCGCCCAATCGTTCGAGGATCATCGTCGTTTCCGCCACCGCCTTTGTCAGATGGGTAACGGTCCGTGGCGAAACCATGGCGCAAGACGTATCGTCGCGCGGAACGCAAATTCTGCCGACATTTTCCCGAACTTTTTTCGGGAATATCCGATCCGATATGGAACGGCCCGCTTCCAACGGCACGTCCGGGTGTTAGCGTAGAGCATGGCTTTGTACTGGACGATCGATTCGCGTTTGCGGCTGATGACGGTCGTGGGCGACGGGCTAGTCACCCGCGACAACCTCGCCGATATGCTCGACGCGATGGCGATGCCCGGGGTCAACGCGTACCGCAAGCTCGTCGACGGGCTGGGGGCAGAGGTCCGGGTCAGCGGGGAGGAAGCGTTCGAGCTCGCCACGCGCGTTCGGCTTGGCCACCAGGTGTCGCCGCCGGGCCCGCTGGCCATGGTCCTGCCCCCGACGCTGTTCGACTCTTACCGGACTGTGTTCGGCATGCTGGCCGCCGCCGACCGGCCGTTCCGCATGTTCGAGACCCTCGAGAAGGGGAGACGCTGGATCGAAAGCCCGGCGGTGCTCGGCTGGCAACCGCCGCCCCCGGGCGCACCGCCGCTGCGCTCGATTGCGGCGCCAGTGTCGCGGCCGCTCAAGAGCTAGCCTCCAAGGCTCGGCGACGGTCGGCGTGCGCGGGACCGCAGCTTGTATGATGGCATGCTGCCGAGGCCTGCAACCGGCGCGCGTGACGCGGTACCTTCGACCAACGTCGTAGAAATCGCCCTTCGATGCAATCTTCGGGCGACCTTTTCTGGGTTTATTCGCTCCATTCTGGAGGTTGCGGGACCGCACGGCGGGCGGCGGTGCTAGCGTCGACGCATGGCGCTCTACTGGACGATCGATTCGCGGTCACGCCTGGTGAACGTCCTGGCCGACGGAGCGGTGACGCGCGAGGACGTGGTGCGCCTGCTCGACGTGCTGGACACCGGCGAACACCATCGCTTCCGCAAGCTCGTGAACGGTTTGGCGGCGGAAGTCGTGCTGACCGCGGAGGAAGCCCTGCAGCTTGCCGCACGCGTGCGCGAACGCCACGCCGCGATGCCGCCGGGCCCGCTCGCCCTCGTGGTTCGGGTCGAGATGTTCGAGACTTTCCGGACCGTGTTCGGCACGCTGGCCGCTGCCGACCGGCCGTTCAGGCTGTTCGACGATCTCGCCAAGGCGACGCGCTGGATCGAGAGCCCGGCCGTCCGCGACTGGCGACCGCCGCAGCCCGGACTGACGCCGCGCTCCCTCTCCGCCGCCGCCGTCGTCCACGCGCGACGCGGGCGCTAGCCGCCCGCGGACGGCCCCGAGCGACACGAGCGCCGGCCGCCGGTATCCCGGACGACCGGTCCGTCGCCCGCGCCGGACTGTCTTTCCCGTCCACATATCCTGCGAGCGTCAGGCGGCGGTGATGCTCGCGGCTTCGATGATGCGCCGGTTGGTATCGCTCTCCTGGCGCAAACGCTCGACGATCCGGTCGGGCGTCAGCACGAGCGGCTTGAGGCCGATCGCATTCAGGGCGGCGACGGTGGGAGGGTCCGACAGGATCTCGGCGAAGACCGCCTCCAGCCGTGCCAGCACCGCCGCCGGCGTGGCCGACGGGGCGACCGCGACGAAGCCGCCGCTCGGCTCCCAATCGGGCAGGCCGGCCTCCGCGATGCCGGGCACGCCGGGCAAATCCTCGCGCAGGTCGTTGCCGGAGACCGCCAGCCCGCGCAGATGACCCGAGCGCACGAGCGGTGCCGCGATCGGGTCGATCAGGATCTGGATCAGGCCCGCGGTCGCGTCCTTGGCCGCCGCCGCGCTGCCGCGATAGGGCACGTGCACCATGTCGATGCCGGTCCGCAGCTTTAGGTATTCGCCGGCAAGATGGCCGCCGGAGCCGTTGCCGGCCGAGCCGAAATTGAGCTTGCCGGGATTGGCCCGCGCATAGGCGATCAGCTCCTGCAGCGTGGCGGCCGGCACGTCGGGATGGACCGCGAAGACCGAGCGCGAGGCGCCGATGTAACCGACCGGCCGGAAGTCGCGGAACGGGTCGTAGCCGGTGCGCACGAGATGCGGCGCGATGGTGAGGTTGCCGGTCGAGGCGTTGAGCAGCGTGTGGCCGTCCGGCCGCGCCTTGGCGACGAACTCCGCGCCGATCGAGCCGCCGCCGCCCGACTTGTTGTCGACGATGACGGTCTGGCCGAGCTTCTCGCCGAGCTTGTGCGCGACGATGCGGCCGGAACTGTCGTTGGTGGCGCCGGGCGGGAACGGCACGACATAGGAGACCGGCCGGCTGGGGAAGGTCTCCGCGCGAAGCCCGGCGGGAAGCGCGAGCGCGGCGAGGGCGGTGCCGGCGCCGCCGAGGAAGCGGCGCCGCGTCGTGGCGATATGCGTCATGTCGAACTCCTACGCGTGGACGGACACGCGATGGCGGCGGCGCCGCGACGGTTGCTTCATGGCGAAGGCGTCGTCGCGGCGGGCTTCCATCGCCCTCCGAACGTGGCAGCGCGGAGCGGGCGCATACATCGAATGTTCGCGTCGATGATTCGGCGACGGCGGCAGCCGCGCGTCGTGCCGGGCGCGGGGCGCGGAAGAATAATTCCCGATGCGTCCTCCTGCGGCAGCACGCCGGATGCGACGCCCTGCGGGTAGGCCCTGGCGAGGCCATGCCCGCGACCGTTGCGATGCTTCTGTCCGGCCGCTGACGATGCAACACTTTGCGCAAAGCGCCGTTGGGCGGGAACTCACTGACGAGTTCTGGACACCCAACGAGGAGACGGAAATGGCACGTGCTCAGCCGGACGCGATCGCCCTGCTCAAAGCCGATCACCGCAAGGTCGAGGATCTGTTCGAGAAATTCGAGAAGGCGCGGGACGCGGACCGCAAGAAGGCGCTGGTGCAGCAGATCTGCACCGAGCTGATGGTCCACACCGTGATCGAGGAGGAGATTTTCTATCCGGCATGCAAGGGCCAGATCGAGGAGGAGGACCTGCTCGACGAATCCTATGTCGAACACGACGGCGCCAAGGTGCTGATCGCCGAACTGGTCCAGGGCTCGCCCGACGACGAATTCTACGACGCCAAGGTCACGGTGCTGTCGGAGATGATCAAGCACCACGTCAAGGAAGAGGAGAAGCGCGGCGAGGGCCTGTTCTACCAGGCGCGCGAGGCCGGCCTCGACGTCGAGGCGCTGGGCCGCGCCATGGCGGAGCGCAAGGAGGAGCTGATGGCGGAATTCCAGGGCGGCAAGCTGCCGCCGCCGGAGACGCGCTCCTTCACCGGCCACCAGCTCACCGAGGGCCACCCGCTCGAGGCCCCCGCGATGCAGGAAGCGGCCGGCATGGCCGACTAGCCACGCGAACGATATTGCCTGCCGCGGACGATCCCACTCGGTCGCGGCAGTGCGAGGAAAGGGCCCGGTCCTGCCGGGCCCTTTTTCGTGTCCGCGCGAGCACGCGAATAGGAAGTGAACGTGCCGCCGGACCCGTCCCGCACGGTGCGATGGACCTTTCGGGGCAGTCGTGCGTTGAGGCGCATCGGGCTTGCCGCCCGGCCACCGGCCTCGAGAAGCTGGCGTGCCCGGCCGACTCCCGACCGCGTCACCGTTCGAGGATCTAAATGACCATCAGCGTGCCTGCCGAGACCGTCCTGAAGGAGATCGGCCGCATCTCCATGAACCGCTCGTCCGAGTGGGTGCAGGTCGCCGACATCGCCGACCGGCTGGGCTTCGAGGCCGACGTGGTCCGGTCGGCCATCGACGAGGCGCGCAAGGCCGGCCTGATCGCCGTCGAAGGCAACCCGCCCGAGGCGGTGCGGCTGGAGAAACCGGCCTCGAAGTAAAGGGCGACCCGGGAGGAGGCCGGGCTTTGTTGCCTTGACGGCGCCGGGCGCGTATATGCCAATGCGAACTATTCTCAACTGCAGGCATATCCTTGGCGCCGTCGGACACGACCCTGACCGTCTATATCGAGCATCGCGACGATCTCCTGAACTATGCCAACAGGTTCCTCGAGGATCGCGCGATCGCCGAGGACGTGGTGCAGGAGGCGTGGCTGCGGCTGTCCGCCCGTGACGGCAGGGGCGAGGAGATCGCCAACCCGCTGAGCTACCTCTATTCGATCGTGCGCAACCTCGCGCTCGACTGGGCCAAACGCCGGCCGCGCGAGATGCCGCGCGCGCCCGACAGCGTCGAATGGCAGGTCCTGCCGGCGGCGACGCCGACCGCGGAGGAGGTGGTCGTCCAGCGCGACGCGCTGCGGATGCTGCTGCTGGCGATCCGGGAACTGCCGGAGCGCACCCAGGTCGCGTTCCGCATGTACAAGCTGGAAGGACGGCCGCTGCAGGAGGTGGCGCAGCATCTCGGCCTGTCGGTGCCGCGCACGCACCAGATCGTTGCCGAGGCGCTCTTGCACGCCATGCAACGCCAGCATGGCGACAACGACCGCTAGCGTTCGCGGAATATTTTCACGTCGCGCTTAAGTCGGCGGCCCGGTATCGGTCTAGTCTTTTGGGCCGTGCGGCGACGACAACGGCTCCGGATCGGGATGGAAGGGTTCGTGGACGCATCGGCCAGCAAGAGCAATCCGGCGAGGGTCCAGGCGGTGGATTGGCTGCTGCGCCTGGAGGCGTCGCCCGCCGACCGCGCGCTGCGGGAGGCGTTCGAGCGCTGGCTGGCCGAGAGCGAGGCCCACCGCGCGGCCTTCGAGGCGGCGCAGGTCACGTGGGGATGCCTCGGCAAGCTGCCGCACGATCTCTCCCTGGAATCGCTCGCCCCGGCCGGCAGGGCGCCGGCCGTCGCCGTTCCGAGGGGCGGGCAACAGGCCGGCATCGCGGCGTCGAAGCCGCGGCGGCGCGCCCGCACCTTCTGGACGGCCGCCGGCGCCCTCGCGGCCGCCTGCCTGCTGCTGGTCGCCGTGCCGATCCTGCGGGAGCGCCTGGCGGCCGACCATGTCACGGGCGTGGCCGAACTGCGCGACGTGACGCTGCCCGACGGCAGCGTCGCCGCGCTCGACGCCAACAGCGCCATCTCGGTCGAGTTCGACGAGGGCACGCGCGCGGTCACGCTGCTGTCGGGACAGGCCTTCTTCCAGGTCGTGCCGGACGTCGGGCGGCCGTTCCGCGTCACGGCCGGCGAGGTGTCGGTGCGCGTCACGGGCACGTCGTTCAGCGTCGACAAGCTCGCAGGGGCGGTCGCCGTCGCCGTGCAGTCGGGCACGGTCGAGGTGACGGTGCCGGGCCCCGACCCGGTGAGCCGCCTCGGCATGGGCGACCGGCTCGTGTTCGACCGGCGCGCCCGCGAGGTGCGGCGCGAGCAGGTGGCGCCCACAATGGTCGATTCGTGGCGCGCGCACCGGCTGGTGGTGCACGACGCGACGGCCGGCGAGATGGTCGAGGTGCTGGGCCGCTACCTGCCGGGCGTCATCGTGGTGCGCGATCCGTCGTGGAACCGCGCCTCGATCTCCGGCGTGTTCGACCTCTCGCACCCGCAGGAGGCGCTGACCGCGCTGGCGGAATCGCAGCACGCCAGGCTCACGCGCATCACCCCCTATTTGTCGGTGATCTCCTCCCGCTAGGCGGACGGAATTTTTTTCCGATTTCCGCTTAAGTGGGCTGCCCCGAAACAGTCTTGTTTTGCGGACCGCGGGCCCCATCGCCCGCGGGAGCAAGTTCCGTGACCCGCCGGCAACGGACTTTTCGGGGAGAGTTCTTTGGTTTCCAAGCGTTCGACGTCGCGCCGGGCGGGGCGCATCACGGCTGTCCTCGTCGCGGCGGGCTGGCTGGCCGCGACCGGCGCGCTGGCGCAGGGCCAGCCCGGCGCCAGCGTGCAGCAGGCGCAGGCCACGCGCACCGCCCCCTACGACATTCCCGCGCAGCCGCTCGCGCAGGCGCTGACCGCGCTCGGCCAGCAGGCGGGCCTCCAGGTCGTGGTCAACAACGCCGCGGTGGCGGGCAAGACGAGCGCCCCGGTGAAGGGCACCATGTCGGCCGAGCAGGCGCTGCAGCAGCTCCTCGCCGGCACCGGCATCTCCTATCGCTTCACCTCGCCCAACGCCGTCACCATCTCCGGCGCGCCCGATGCCGCCGGCGCCCTGACGCTCGATCCGGTGCAGGTGCAGGGGATCCTCCAGGTGCCCGCCACGGCGATGATCGACAACATCCCGCCGGCCTATGCGGGCGGGCAGGTCGCGACCGGCGGCCAGCTCGGCCTGCTCGGCAACCGCGACGTCATGGACACGCCGTTCAACCAGACCAACTACACGGCGAAGAAGGCGCAGGACCAGCAGGCCAAGACGGTGCGCGACGTGCTGATCGACGACCCGTCCGTCCGCGTCACGCGCGGCGACACCAGCCCCGGCTCCGACCTGGTCAAGATCCGCGGCTTCAACGTCGACAACGGCGATTTCTCCTATGGCGGCCTCTACGGCATGCTGCCCGCTTCCTCGATCATGGCGGAGACGGCCGAGCGCGTCGAAGTCCTGAAGGGCCCGAGCGCGCTGCTGAACGGCATCCCGCCGTTCGGCTCGATCGGCGGCAACGTCAACATCGTTCCCAAGCGGGCGCCCAACGAGGACCTGACCCAGGCGACGGCGAACTATGTCTCCGGCAGCCAGTTCGGCGGCCATGTCGACGTCGCGCGGCGCTTCGGCGACGACAAGCAGTTCGGCGTCCGCGCCAACGGCGTGTTCCGCGCCGGCCAGACCGACATCCGCTACAATGCCGACGAACGGGCGCTCGCGCTGGTCGGCCTCGACTATCGCGGCGAGCGCGTGCGGCTCTCGGCCGATCTCGGCTACCAGTACCAGTACATCTCCGGCATCACGCCCTACCTCACGCTCGGGGCGGGCGTGCAGCTCCCCTACGCGCCGAACGTGCGCAACAATCCCACCGCGCAGCCCTGGGGCTACCAGGGCCGCAAGGATGCGTTCGGCGTCGTCCGGCTCGAGATGGACATCACCGACAGCGTCACGCTCTACGCCTCGGCCGGCGCCCATGATTTCCGGCTGGGCGGCCTCTATTCGCCGGCCACGACCATCACCAGCTTCAGCGGCGCGGCGACCTCGCTCGCGGTCCTCAATCTCAGCCAGTACACCACGACGCTCACGGCGCAGGGCGGGCTGCGCGCGCGCTTCAACACCGGCCCGGTCGACCACGAGCTCGGCATCACCGGCTCGACGCTGCAATCGTCGAACGGGCAGGTCAACGTCGCGCAGGGCGCCGCCTTCGCGACCAACATCTACGCCCCGACGCTGATCGCGCGACCGAATATCCCGACGCCGGCCGCGAACAAGACCTCGACGTCCGGCTTCAACAGCCTCGGCATCGCCGACACGATCACGTCGCTCGACAAGAAGGTGCAGGTCACGGCCGGCCTGCGCGCCCAGAACGTGCAGTCCGAGAATTTCGTGGCGGCGACCGGCGCGCTGTCGGCCAGCTACGACCAGACCGTCGTCAGCCCGGCGGTGGCGCTGGTGCTGAAGCCCTGGGAGAACGTCTCGTTCTACGGCAACTTCATCCAGGGCCTGCAGCAGGGGACCGTGGTGCAGGCGCCGTTCGCCAATGCCGGCCAGATCCTGCCGCCCTTCGTGTCGACCCAGTACGAGGTCGGCGTGAAGGTCGACTGGGGCAAGTTCACGACCACCGCCTCGCTGTTCCAGATCACGCAGCCCAGCGTGATCACCAACACCACCACCAACACCCAGTCCGTCAACGGGCGCCAGGTGAACCAGGGGCTGGAGCTGAATTTCTTCGGCGAGCCGGTGAAGGGCTATCGCCTGCTCGGAGGCGCCATGTTCCTCAACCCGGTGCTGGCCCAGACGGCGGGCGGACTCACCAACGGCTGGGTGGCGCCGTTCACGCCGCAGGTCACGCTGAACCTGTCGGGCGAGGTCGACCTGCCGTTCGTGCCCGGCCTCACGCTGGCCGGCCGCGCCATCTATACCGGCGCGCAGTACATCGACACGACGTTCCCGCGCCGCATGATGCCGCAATGGACCCGCTTCGACGTCGGCGCGCGCTACGCCTTCGAGAACCCGGGCGCCAAGGGCAAGATGCTGGTCGCCCGCTTCGACATCGACAACGTGCTCGACGCCAACTACTGGGCGGGCAGCAACCAGACGGCGACCTTCATGTTCCTGGGCGCGCCGCGCACGTTCCGCCTGTCGCTCACCGCCGACTTCTAGTGCGGAGCGCCGTTCCGCCAGGACACCGAACCGCGCCCCCGGGCGGTCCGGTCGCCGCGCCCGGCACGGGGTCGTCCCGGCTGTCGCTGCGATGGCCGGCCGGGGCCGGCCTCGACCCGGCCCGCACCTGACCGGCCGACGCGATGGGCGACGGCTTCCGTGCCTCGATGGACTGGCTGCACACCTGGACGGGGGTTGTCCTCGGTGCGCTGCTGTTCGCGATCTTCTGGACCGGCACGCTGTCGGTGTTCGACCGCGAGATCGACCGCTGGATGGCGCCGGCGACGCGCCTCGCGCTGCCCGACGAGACGGCGCCGCTGGAGAGCCTGCGGCCCCTGCTGACGGCGGCCGAGGAGGCCCGCTCGCCGGTCTGGAGCGCGACGCTGCCGACCGAGCGCATGCCGGTCTTCGCCGTGGCGTGGCGCGAGCGCGGCGCCACCGTCCAGCGCCTGCTCGATCCCGCCAGCGGCCGGACGCTGCCCGACAGCGGCTCGTTCGGCGGCACGCGCTTCCTCTATCCGTTCCATTACATGCTGCACATCCGCACCGCCGACATCGGTTACTGGATCGTCGGGCTGGCCGCGATGGCGATGATGGCGATGTGCGTGTCGGGCGTGGTCATCCACCGCAAGATCTTCGCCGACTTCTTCGTCTTCCGCCCGCGCGCCGGGCAGCGGCGCCAGCTCCTCGACCTGCACAACGTCATGGGCGTGCTCGGCCTGCCGTTCCATTTTCTGATCAGCCTGTCGGGCGTGGTGATCCTGTTCACCGTCTATTTCCCGATGCTGTCGTGGGCCGGCTACGGCCGCGACCAGGCCGCGTTCCTCGACGACACCTACGGCATGGTGCGGCGCCCGCCGGCCGGCAGCGCGGCCCCGGCGGCATCGCTCGACGCCATGGCGGCCGGGGCGCGGACGCTGCTGGGCGGCGCGCCGCTGATGTACGTCATCGTGCGCAACCCGGGCGACCGGCAGGCGACGGTCCAGGTCGCCCGTCTCAACGACGACCGCATCACGCGGCCGCACGACATCCTCTATTTCGGCGCGGCGGACGGCGCGCTGCTGGCGCGGCGCACCGACTCGGCGCCGATGATGGACACGCACCGCTTCGTGAGCGGCCTGCATCTCGTGCAGTTCCGCCACTGGACGCTGCGCTGGGTCTATTTCGTGCTGGGCCTCGCGGGCTGCGTCGTGATCGCGACCGGCTATCTCTACTGGCTCGACGCGCGGGAGCGTCGCCATGCGACGAAGGGCGTGCGGCTGGTGCGCGGCCTCGCCATCGGGTCCGTCACCGGGCTGCTCGTCGCGACCCTGGCCTTCTTCGTCGCCAACCGCCTGCTGCCGCTGGGCGCCGCGCTGGGCGGGCTGGATCGCGCGGGGCTGGAAGGGCTCGCCTTCTATGCGACCTGGCTGGTCGCCTTCGTCCATGCCTGGGCACGGCCGCGCGGGGCGTGGCGCGTCCAGTGCCTCGCCATCGCGTCGCTCGCCGTCGCCGCCGTCGTGCTCAACTGGATCACCACCGGCGACCATCCCGGACGCAGCCTCGCCGCGCCGCACCTCTGGCCGGTGGCCGGCATGGACCTGTTGCTGCTGGCCATGGCTGCGCTGGCGTTCCTCGCCGCGCGCAAACTGGGGACCGAGAGGGCGGGGCGCGTCGCCAGGGCGTGACGCCAGCGCCTTCGGGGGCAGGGGCCGCGACGGCCGGCCCGTCAGCCCTGTTCGAGGAACACCGACAGGTCGGTCTCGGGCGGGTTGGTGCCCGAGTCGAAGAACATCTCCGCGACCCAACCGCGGTGATAGGTCTTGTGATTGACGACGTGCAGGAACATGCCGCCGCGCGTCATCTCGGCCGGCTGGCCCGACACGAAGCGGAACGACACGCGCTCCGCCAGCGTGTGCGGCGTCTGGCGGCCGGCCCAGTCGATGTACCAGGCATTGACCGCGTGCTGCGCGGCGACGAGCGCGGGCAGCTCCGGATGCAAGAGGTCGCGCCGCGACGTGAAGCCATGCGCCTCGCCCCGCAGATGCGCGCGCCAGATCAGGTCGACCTGGTAATTGTGGTTGAGCGTGCCGATCATCGAGCCGAACAACGTTTTGCGCGGCCGGCTCGCCGCATCTCCCGGCAGCGCGCCGATGGCGGCGAACAGCACGCGATCCGCCCAGTCGCCATAGCGCGCGAGCATGAGGGCGGTGTCGGTATCGAGCATGGACAGGCCTTTCGCCGGAGCGGTGTCGGGAAGACCCGGCAAGCAAAAGGCGGTCCAGAAGGAGGTGGCTGTTTGCGAGCAGCCTGTCGTCATTCGACGTCTTACCGGCGCGGCCCCGATACTCGTCTAATCCGGCGCTATGCGGTTGCCCGTACGGTTCGGCGACTTCCAAGACGGCTGTCGAATCTCGACCTGCAGCGGGGCGGGGACTCGTCAGAAAAGGCCGGCGGCCCGACGTGTCGCGGGATGCTTATGCCTGGCACGAGACGTCAGCCGCGCCCGCCCTCGACCGGGCCCTTGCGCGTGCCGTCCTTGTGCTCGGGATCGTGCGGGCCGTCGACCGGCGGGATCTTGGCGGTCTTCCCCGACATGTTGCCGGGATTGTAGTGCTGCTCGCCTTCCGGCTTCTCGCCCGGCTTCTTGCCGGCGTCGCGCTGCTTGTCGGTCATCGGGACCTCCTCGTGGATCACGGGGCGTAACGGCGGCGGCGTGTCGCGCGTTGCACGGCCCGATTCCCGCTTGTTGTCGATCCCCTCGTGTCGTGATTCCGGGTGTCGTCGATCCCCGCCTGTCGTTGACCCCGTCTGTCGTTGATCGAGGTCAAGGTGGGGCGTCCGTCGCTGCGACATTTCTCCAGCCTTGCGGACGCCACCGAGGCGAGGTCGCCGCTCCGCCGGCCGCCCTTGTTGCCGGCCCCGCGGAAGGCGTAGCATTCAACCAAAGGTGGTGTGAGGGGGTGGGACGCGTGAGGGGACCGGGAAGCGGGGCGGCATTGCCGCTCCTGGTGCTGCTTCTTGCGATCGTGCCGGTGGCGGCCGGCGCGGCGCAGCCGGCGACGATCGGGCTCGATGCCTATGCGATGCGCGGCGCCGGCGGCGAGCCCGGCGGCACGCGGCATGTGCTGCAGATCGACGGCGATGTCGGCCCCGGCGATGCCGCGCGCGTGCGGGGCCTGCTCGACTCGGTGCCCGTCCCCGAAGGCGAACGCCAGCCGGTGATCGCCGATGTGTCGGGCGAGGCGGGCGATATCGGCGAGGCGATGGCGATCGGCCGGCTGCTCCACGAGCGCGGCGTGCCGACGCTGGTGCGTCGCGGCCGGTCGTGCCGGGCGGCCTGCGCGCTGATCGCGCTGGGCGGGGCCCGGCCCGAAGAGGCGCTGGCTGGGGGTATCGCGACGGGCGGCGGCCTCGCGACCACGCCCGACCGGCGGCTGGAGATCGGCGGCATCCTCGACCTCTCCGGCGTGCTGCCGGCACCGCAGCATTCTGGCGCAGACGCTGCCACGCCGGACGCTGCCGACCGCACCGTCGCGCCGACCACGGCGATGGCCCGGGCCTTCGCCGGCGCGCGGGCGACCATGGCGGCCGTCGTCGGATATGGCGCCGCGGTCTCGCTGCGGGCCGAGGCGATCGGCCGGCTGCTCGAACCGGCCGGCTCCCCCGGCGGGCGCGTGAGCACCGCCGGCCAGTTCCTCGAGGCCGGTGTCTGCCCGGTCGGCACGCCGCCGCGCCCGCCGCGGCCGGAGCTGCAGGCGCTCAACATCTGCAACCACGCGATGGGCGAGGCGGGGATGGCCGATCCGTCGCGGGTCATGCCGATCCCGAAGCGCGAGGCGGCCCGCCACATGCTGCTGGCGGTCCACGAGCGCCTGCGCCGCAACAACGAGAACAGCCCGCTCGCCGCCCAGCTCTGGCAGGTGCTGCAAGGCCGCGACGACCGGCTGGTCGCGCGCGTCTATGCCGATCTGGCGGCCACCGGCATCGCGCTGCCCAAGCTCGAGCAGCGCACCTACGAGGTGGTGGGGTACGAGGGCGGCTGGCATTGCCATGTCAGCCTGGCACCCGGCGTGGCGGAGCCCTTCGCGACGGTGATCGTGGGACCGGGCCCGCTGGCACGCGGACGCCCGCCGCCGGCAAGCTGCCCGTTCCTCGTCCGCTACGATCCCGCGGACATCCTCAACCCGGAGCGCTGAGCCGGCGCCGTCTCAGGGCGGCGCGGGGGCCCGCACCTCCTGGCGCATCAGCCACTCGACGGCCGGCGCAACGTCGCCGAACAGGCGCATCGGCCGCTTCGCGACGGCGAGGATGCCGACCACGCGCGCGATGATCGGATACTTGTCGTTCTCCACGACGACCGCGAGCGGGCCCAGCGCGGAGGAGCGATGGAACGCGAAGCGGGTCCCGATCGCCAGCACGTCGGCCGCGCCCATCTTCGTATCGCCGCGCAGCCCGTCGAAGATCTTGCGGTACCAGAGGACGTTGGCGGCGACCATGTCGTCGAGCAGCGCATCGACCTCGTGCCGTTCGACGAAGCCGTCGCAGACCGCGATCACGAGCTGGCGCGAAGCGTCGAACTCCCAGCTCAGGGGCATCGGCCGCTCCGGGACGGGGAGCGGCGGGAGGAGCGCGTGGCGGCGGCGGGCGCTTCGGTCATCGCCCGCAACCTACAGAGGGAGATCGCGGGAGCGCCACGCCGAATCGTCGCTGCGAGTCACTTTCACCGCTGGCGTTGCACCCTGTCTGTAGGCGCCGCCGACGATGCACTCTACATGCTGCCGAGATCCGCGATGGCGCCCGCGATCAGGCGCGTGCCCACCGCCATCATCAGGATGTCGTTGGCGACGCGGATATACTGGTAGCCGGACGGCGGCGGCGTGAGCTGGCCGAGCAGGGGGCCCGGCAACGGATACCAGGCGACGCCGGCCGGGAGCGGCTGGCCGACCGCCCACAGCTTCTTCGCCTGGCCCGGGGGCAGGCAGCCATTGTTCTTCTTCGCGAGGCCAGGCGGGCAGTTCCCCGCGGCGTAGAGCGGCCGGTAGTAGCCGTAGATCGCGCCGCGGTCGCGCTCGGTGACGACGATGTTCACCTGGGGCGCGGGACCGCCGGGTCCGGGCTGGGGCTGGGCGGCGACACCGGGATTGCCCGGCGCGTTGCCGGGTCCGTTGCCGTGGCCGTTTCCTTGGCCGTTGCCCTTGCCGCGCCCCTGGTTGTCGGCATGGGCGGGCGCCGCCAGCGCCAGGCAGAGCAGGGGCAACAGCAGCAGAGAGAATTTCCGGGTCAAGGGAGGCCTCCAGTCCGTCGGGTCCGGCGACAAAAGACGCGCGCTTCGAACGATGCACGCTCGCCGGGCCCCTAGAGAGCAGGGGATTGGGGCGCCGGCGGGACATCCTAACGTCCGGCCTGCCCTTTTGTTTCCTGTCACACGGAGATCACGGGCGTCCGTTGCGCGCGCGCCGCGGCGCCGGCCACAGCACCAGCGCGCCGGCCAGCACGAGTGCGCCCGCGCCCGCCAGCGAGGGCAGGGCGAAGCTGCCGGTGCGGTCGTAGAGCAGGCCGGCGAACAGCGGCCCCAGGATCTGGCCGGCGCCGAACGCGGAGGTGACGAGCGCGATGCGGCCGCGCGATTCGCCCGGGCCCTCGCGCGCCGCCATGAGGCCGAGCGCGGTCAGCCCCATGAAGGTGCCGCCGACGATGGCCGAGGCGGCGAGGATGGTCGCGGGCTCCAGCCACAGCGCCGAGAGCGCGACGCCCGCGGCCTCGACGAAGGCGGCGGCGGCGAAGGCGCGGCGGATGGTCCAGCGCCGCGCCAGCGCGGTCCACAGCGCCACCGAGGGCACGGCGCAGAGCCCGAACATCACCCACACCACGGGTTCGAGATGCGCGATGGCGCGGGTGCCGCGCACCATGTCGACGATGAAGGTCGCGGTGATGACGTAGCCGAAGCCGAACAGCCCGTAGGCGAGGGCCAGCGGCAGGAAGCCGTCGGGCAGCGGTGCACGCACGCGGACAGCCGCCGTCCGGTCGGCCGCGGCGACTCCGGGGGCGGACCGCGCTTCCGCCGGCACCAGCAGCAGCGCCGCCGCGCCCATCGCCAGCGCGAGGGCGGCGTTGCCGAGCCACATCGCGCGCCAGTCGTGCAGCGTCGCCACCAGGGCGGCCGAGACCGCAATGCCCGCGCCGACGCCGGCGAAATGCACCGCGCCCAGCCCGCCGCGTCTGGACGCGGCCAGCCGGTCGAGCACCAGCGCCGACGCGAAGATCAGCGTGAAGGCGCTCGCCACGCCGGCCGCGAAGCGCAACGCCAGGAAGGCGACCAGCCCGTCGGCCGGCCCGATGCCGGCACCGCCCAGCTCGGCGGCCCCCATGCCCGCGCCGCCCGGATCGATCCCGGCCGTGTCGACGAACGCCATGCCGGCGAGGCAGGCGGCATTGACCGCGAGCGCGCCCGCCAGCCAGGCGCGGCGCGATCCGGGCAGCCGCAGCGACGCCAGCAGCGCGCCCGCGAGATAGCCCGCGAAGTTCGCCGAGGCGATCAGCCCCGCCGCGCTTTTGCTGAGGCCGAGCCCTTCGACCATCGGCGGCAGGATCGGCGTGTAGACGAACCGTCCGATCCCCAGCGCCGCCGCCATCGCCAGCAGCCCGCCCAGCGCCAGCGCGAGAGGCGAGCGGTTCACGCGCACCGCCGCCGCCGCACGTATGGGCGCGGCGCGCACCGGCCGAAGCGGGCGCCGCCGCGGGAGGGATGATCGCTCACCCGCGCAGCATAGCCCCGCCGTCGCGGCGACGGGGCTGCGGCATCTCAGACAGGATGAGACTATATGCATTACACGCGATGAAATATGCGCGGAGCACCTCCTATGGTTGCGTCGTTTGTTGGTGATGCATGCGCGCGTCGCGTGCAAAAAGGAGCGGCAGAGCGCGCGGCGTCGTCACCGCGCGCCGGTGCAGGCATCGCCCGGCCCATCCCGTGCGATTCCGCGAGCTGCGTAGGCGTGGCGTCGGAACACCATCCAACATCGGGGAAGCGACATGAAAGCCACTCACTGGGCCGCCTGGATCAAGAGATGCCACCGGGCCCGCGACGACTCATCGTGGTGGGCGACATCGAAGTGGGCAATCCGGGCATCCAGGCCGATCTCACGCGGCGCGTGCCGTCCGGATTCAATCCGACGATCGTCATGCTCGACCTGCATCTGGTCCAGCGGCCGGGCATCTGGCCGCAAATGGTGACGCAGGTTCAGGCGCGCTACGAACGCGTCCTTCGCAAGGACGAGAAGGTGGACAAGGTCCAGGTCTTCTACGAGGGGAAGGTCATCGAGGACCTGAAGGTCTCGACCGCCTGGTAGGCGGCAGCCGCAGGGGCGGCCCGTATGCCCCGACGGCGGGAACGGACAGGTCCGGCCGGCCGGACCCGTCGTCTCGCGGCCGGGTTCCCGCCAACCGGAAAGGCTTGCATATCGAGAGCCGCTTCTGTCGGTGAGACCGAAGCGGCTTTGATCGCCGTACCATAGCGGGCGACAATCGCGATCCGGGCGCTTCCTCCCGTCGTTTCCATAAGCGCCCGCGCCCCGGTCTCCAGGCGGCCCTTCGGCCCGGCGCCGTCGCGCGAGCGCGTGTAGGTCTTTGACGGGAGGTTGCAGGGCCTCCTACTATTGCAGCGGGAAGGGGAGCGTTCGGGGGAGACGACGACAATGAAAAGACGCGCGTTGCTGGCGGCGGGGGCCGCCTGTGCGCTGTGCGGCTGCGCCGGTGCGGTGCACCGCCTGCCGCAACTCAGCGGCGAGAACCTCGGCATGGCGCAGAGCGAGGTGGCCGGTGCCGGCGGGCCGCCGGTCCGCCGCAGCGTCAGCGAAGACGAGGTGATCGAGGTGTTGCGCGCGGCGACGCAGCGCATCCGTCCGCCGGCCGACGATGTCTGCCGCGAGATGAAAGTCGGTGTCTGCGAGTGGACGTTCCGTGCCGCCGTGAACGACCGCTCGATGAACGCGGGCGCGGGCGCCAACGGGCTGATCTTCGTCAACCGCGGCGTCGTGGAATACGCGGCGAACGAGGAGGAGGTCTGTCTCGTGATCGCCCACGAGATCGGCCACCAGGCCGCGAACCACGTCGCGACCAGCCAGCGCAACGCCGCGGTGGGCGCGCTGGTCGGTGCGGTGCTGATGGGCGCGGCCGGGGCCGCGGCGTCCTACCGGTCGAGCAACAGTGCCGCCATCACGCGCCAGGCCGCGCAGTCCGGCGCCGATGTCGGCGGCGCCATCGGCCGCATCTCCTTCTCCAAGGAGCAGGAGCGCGAGGCCGACTATCTCGCGGCCGTGATCCTCTACCGCTCCAACGTCGACCTCGACCGCGCGCGCGGCTTTCTCGTCACCATGGCGCGCGCCTCCGGCCGCCGCGAGACCGGCATGCTCGACACCCACCCGGCCGGTCCCGAGCGCATCGCCGGCTGGGACCAGGCGGTGAAGGAGATCCGCGCCTCGAACGGCCGGCTGCCGCAGAGGGCGTAAGGCCGCCTTGGGGCGATGCGCCCTTGGCCGCGCTTCGAATCGACCGTCGCAATTCCCGGCCCTGTCGAAGTCGTTCTCGACCACCTGCCTGCGAGCCGGGCCATCAATTGTGGAGGGGCAAGACCTTCGACGCCCGGTTGTGCCCTCGTCGCTGGCGGTCGCGCTATGCCTAATCGGCGGGCACTCCAGAATTTGGGTTTGCGCGGGTCGCGCGTTTCCGCATAGCATCGCGGCAAGGCTCCGTATGAGGGCTAATGCATTAGGGAAATCGGCCGTCGCGTCGCGCGGCTGGGAGGAGGAAACGACATGGTATCGAGGAAAGTCTCGCGTCGTCGCGTCATGGCCGGAACGGCCGTGGCATCGGCGGCCTTCGTCGCCGCACCGTTCGTGCGCGGCGCCTATGCCGCCGGCAAGATCACCTGCGGCTTCTGGGACCATTGGGTGCCCGGCGCCAACAAGGCCACCGAGGATCTCTGCAAGGAGTGGGGCGAGAAGAACAAGGTCGAAGTCCAGATGGACTTCATCACCTCGCAGGGCAACAAGCTGCTGCTCACCACCGCCGCCGAGGGCCAGGCCAAGTCCGGCCACGACGTGCTCGCCTTCTCGACCTGGCTGCCGGCCCGCTATGCCGACCAGCTCGTGCCGATGAACGACGTCATGGAGCCGCTGATCAAGGAGAACGGCGCGGTCAACGGCACCGTCGAGTATCTCGGCAAGGTCAACGGCAAGTGGCTCGCCGTGCCGGCCACCGCGGGCAGCCAGATCAAGGGCCCGTGCTCGCGCATCGACCTGCTGAAGAAGCATGCCGGCATCGACATCCAGGCGATGTACCCGGCCGGCCAGGCGCCCAAGGCGGACGACTGGAACCTCGACAATTTCCTCAAGGCGGCGGAAGCCTGCCACAAGGGCGGCAACCCGTTCGGCATCGGCCTCGGCACGACGTCGGACAATGTCGACAGCGCCGGCGCGCTGTTCCACGCCTTCGGGGCGCAGCTCGTGAACGCCAAGGGCGACATCGTCGTGAAGAACGACCAGGTCCGCCAGGTGCTCGACTACTACAAGAAGCTGATGCAGTTCCTGCCGCCCGACGTGCCGTCGTGGGACGACGCCTCGAACAACAAGTTCCTGGTGTCGGGCCAGGGCTCGCTGATCATGAACCCGCCCAGCGCCTGGGCCGTCGCCAAGCGCGACGCGCCGCAGATCGCCGAGCAGCTCTGGACGCACGGCTTCCCGGTCGGGCCGAAGGGCCGCTACGCGCCGTTCCTGCCGTACTTCTGGGGCATCTGGAACTTCAGCAAGAACCAGTCGGCGGCCAAGAGCCTGATCACCTATCTCTCGCAGGCCAGCTCGGCGGAGAAGATGACCAACGCCTCGCAGGGCTACGACCTGCCGGCGTTCGAGAAGCTCACCACCTTCAAGGTGTGGTCGGACGAGGCGCCGCCCAAGGGCACGCTCTACCACTACCCCAACCCGCACAACCACCAGACGCTCTCGATCGCCGCGGCGCCCGCGCCGCACAAGATCGCCGAGCAGATCTACACCCAGGCCATCCAGACCCAGATGGTCGTGCGCTACGCCAAGGGCGAGGCGATGGACAAGACGCTCGACTGGGCGGCCAAGGAGCTCGAGGGCTTCACGCGCAACTGAGGCCGGTCGTCCCGGACACAGGTCCGGGGCGTGCCGGCCCGGGGAGAGTCGGGGGTGGCGCCGCAAGGCGCTTCCCGCGGCGGCCCGCCGGATATCGCCAGGCTCCCCCGCGGAGCCGGGAGTGCATCCGGCACCGCCTCCGGCTCACCGACGGGCCGGGCACGGTCGTACCGGTAGAGCCTGGAGGAGGGCGGCGCCGCGAGGCCCCGCCCGCCGGAAGGGCCGGCAGCCGCGGCCAGCGAGCGGCGAGGGTCCTTCGTTCTTCGTGTCGCGTTCCATCCTTCGCGTTCCCACCTCGCGTTTCCCGCATGGCCCGACGGGGCCTGGAGTACCCGATGGCAGACATCGCCGCCCGCAATCCGGCCGCGCTCTCGACCCCGCAGCGCAGCGGCCTGCACAAGCTCATGCAGCGCAAATCGACCATCGCCTTCCTGATGGCGCTGCCGCTGATCCTCCTGATCGCCACCCTGGTCGCCTATCCGGCCGGCTACGCGGTCTATCTCGCGATGCTCAACAAGGGCATGACGCGCTTCGTCGGCTTCGGGAACTTCGAGTTCCTGTTCGGCCGCGACACGTTCTGGCTGGTCGTCTACCAGTCGTGCCTGTTCGCCATCACGGCGGTGATCTTCAAGGCCATCATCGGCTTCGTGGTCGCGCACTTCGTGCACAACATCCCGACCAAGGGCCAGCGCAAGTGGCGCGGCATGCTGCTGGTGCCGTGGGTCATCCCGCCGGCCATGAGCACGCTCGCCTGGCTGTGGCTGTTCGACCCGTCCTACAGCGCCATCAACTGGCTGCTGGCCCCGCTCGGCATCGACCCGGTCCCATGGACCGGCGAGGCCGGCTGGGCGCGCTTCTCGGTGATCCTGGTCAATGTGTGGATCGGCTCGCCCTTCTTCATGATCATGTATCTCGCGGCGCTGAAGTCGGTGCCCGAGCAGCTCTACGAGGCGGCCTCGATCGACGGCGCCACCTGGTGGCAGCGCATCTGGTACGTGACCTTGCCGATGATGCGCAACATCATCGCCATCACGGCGCTGTTCTCGCTGATCGTCACCTTCGCCAATTTCGACATCGTGCGCGTGCTGACGGCGGGCGGTCCGCTCAACAGCACGCACATCTTCGGCACCTGGGCGTTCCGCGTCGGCATCGAGGGCGGCGACATCCCGCTCGGCGCCGCCGTGTCGCTGTTCATGGTGCCCATCCTGGCCGTCGCGGCGACCTTCATCCTGCGCGACATCACCAAGCGGGGGAGCGAAGTCTGATGGCCAACGTATCCGTGGCGACGGGCGCCCCGTCGCGCCCCAAATACGGCTCCATGAGCCGGGACCGGACCTGGGCGCTGCGCTGGTCCTACTTCTTCCTGGTGATCTTCGCGATCTTCTTCCTGATGCCGCCGGTCTACATGCTGATCACCTCGCTGAAGACCAGCGCGGAGATCTCGGCGGCGGCCAACCCGTGGTGGATCTCCAATCCGACGCTGCAGAACTACATCGACCTCTTGTCGCAGAACCAGTTCCTGACCTTCTTCCGCAACTCCGCCATCGTGTCGGTCTGCGTCGTGATCATCACCATGATGATCAGCGTGATCGCCGCCTTCGCGCTGGCGCGCATGAAGTTCTGGGGCTCGGCCACGCTCGCCACCGGCGTCTTCCTGACCTACTTGATCCCGGAGACGCTGCTCTTCATCCCGCTGTTCAAGATGTTCGCGTGGGTCAACGAGACGCTCGGCATCCAGCTGATGAATCATTGGTGGACGATGATCATCCTGTATCCGACGCTGACCGTGCCGTTCGCGACCTGGATCATGATCGGCTACTTCGCCTCGATCCCGAAGGAGCTCGACGAGGCGGCGCTGATCGATGGCGCGACCTGGATGCAGACGCTGACCAAGATCTTCATCCCGGTGGCGCTGCCCGGCATCATCGCGGCGACGATCTTCACCTTCACCGTCGCCTGGGCGCAGTTCCTCTATCCGCTGGCCTTCACCACCTCGACCTCCGAGCTGGTGCTGCCGGTCGGCATCGTGACGACGCTGATCAAGGGCGACGTCTTCAACTGGGGACAGATCATGACCGGCGCGCTGCTCGGCGCGGCGCCGCCGCTCATCATCTACGCCTTCCTGATGGACTATTACATCGCGGGCCTGACGGCCGGCGCGACCAAGGGTTAGGAGTACGCCCGCATGGCACAGGTAACGTTGCGTAAGGTCGTCAAGAAGTACGACGAGGTGCTGGCCGTCCGCGGCATCGACCTCGACATCAGCGACAAGGAGTTCATCGTGCTGGTCGGCCCCTCGGGCTGCGGCAAGAGCACGACGCTGCGCATGATCGCCGGGCTGGAGGAGATCAGCGACGGCGACATCCAGATCGGCGGCGACGTGGTGAACGACGTGCCGCCCAAGGACCGGGACATCGCCATGGTGTTCCAGAACTACGCGCTCTACCCGCACATGAACGTGTACGAGAACATGTCGTTCGGGCTGAAGCTCAAGAAGACGCCGAAGGACGTGATCGACCAGCGGGTGAAGCAGGCGGCGCAGATCCTCGACATCACCGAGCTGCTCGACCGCAAGCCCAAGCAGCTCTCGGGCGGCCAGCGCCAGCGCGTCGCGATGGGCCGCGCCATCGTGCGCGACCCCAAGGTGTTCCTGTTCGACGAACCGCTGTCCAACCTCGACGCCAAGCTGCGCGTGCAGATGCGCACCGAGATCAAGAAGGTGCACCAGAAGGTGCGCACGACGACGGTGTACGTGACCCACGACCAGGTCGAGGCGATGACGCTGGCCGACCGCGTCGTGGTGATGAATGCCGGCCGCATCGAGCAGGTCGGCGCGCCCAACGACCTCTACCATGCGCCGGCCACCAAGTTCGTCGCGGGCTTCATCGGCAGCCCGGCGATGAACTTCGTCTCGTGCCAGCTCGACAAGGCGGCCGGCGGCGGCCTCGTGGTGCGGCTGAACGACCGGCTGTCCTTCCCGGTGCCGGCCGACCGCACGGCGCGCTACACGCCGCATGTCGGGCAGGCCAGCCTGGTGCTCGGCCTGCGCCCCGAGCACATCACCGAGACGCGCCCGCACGTCGAGCCCAACCAGCACGATTTCGAGGTGCCGATCGACGTCGTCGAGCCGATGGGCATGGAGACGCTGGTCTATTTCACCGTGAACGGCGTCGAGGTCTGCGCCCGCGTCAACCCCAACGCCCCGGCCGAGGCCGCCAAGCCGATGACGCTGCGCGCCGACCTCAGCAACATGCACCTGATCGACGACACGACCGGCAAGGTGCTCTGACCCACGCGTGTCGCCGCAACGGAAGAGGGCCCGCCGCAAGGCGGGCCTTTTTCGTGGCGGCAGGCGAGCGGTATGCGGCGCGCCGCCGTCCCATGTGCAGCGACGGGAGGCTGCTGCAGGGCGTCGCTAGGGGCGGGCGGCGAACTCGCCGGTGCCGGCGAGGAAGGCGGAGACGAGGTCCTTCACCGCGTCGGGCTGATCGTCGTGGATGTAGTGGCCCGCGTCGGCGACTTCCTTCCAGCGCACCTGGGGGTTGCGCGCGGCGACGGCTTGCGCAGTGTCTCGTTTGAAATAGTCGGAGCGGCCGCCGCGCAGGACCAGCGTGGGCGCGCGCAATGCCTCGACATGCGGCCACAGATCGACGCTGCGCGCCGGGTCGGAGTCGAGCCGCGCCCTGGCGATGCCCTCGTGATCGTACTGCCAGCCCCAGGTGCCGTCGGGATGCTGCTTCAGCATGTTGCGCAGCCGGTCGAGGCGGGCCTCTTCCGTCACGCTCGGCCGCAGCTTGCGCATGAACTCGACGGCGGCGTCCCAGCTCGCGAAGGAGCGTGGCGCGGAGAGCAGCTCCTGCCGGATGCGGACCGAGCCCGCGCTGTCCTCCGATGCGCCGGGCCCGGCATCCTCGATGACCAGCCGGCGGATGCGCTCGGGGTGCGTCGCCGCGTAGACGTAGGCGGCGATGCCGCCCATCGAGTGGCCGAGCAGGTCGAAGCGCTCGAGGCCGAGATGGCCGGTCACGTCCTCGATGTCGCGCACATAGGCGTCGTTGTAGTAGTTGCCTGCCGGATCCCAGTCGCTGGCGCCGCGGCCGCGCTGGTCCCAGGCGATGGTGCGCCAGCCGGGCTGCAGCGCGTGGGCGAGGCCCGCGAAGGTGCGGGCATAGCCGCGGATGCCGTGCAGCATCACGACCGGCGCCGCGTCGGGCGCGCCCCATTCGAGCACGCGCAGCGAGAGCCCGTCGCGCGTCCGTACCCTGTATTCGCGCGCGACGCCGTCCCTGTCCGTGGTCATGCGATCCTCCCCGTCCTTCATGCCGCCCGCGCCACGCCATGCCCGTCGCCGGCCGTCGCCGGGCCGCCCAGCCGGGCATGCAGGCGCCCGCGCGTGGCGAAGGCGAAGGCGATCACGATCTCGTCCGGCGCCGGCGCATCGGCAAACATGGCGCTGATCGTGTCGTAGTGCGAGCGGACATACAGCTCGTCCTTGTGGGCGAGCGGGATGTCGATGGCGGTGCCCGGCGCGCCCCGTTTGCCGGTCGAGGGGATCCACGACTTTGCCCCGCCGATCGCCGCGCGGACGGGATCGGCGAAGATCGTCGTCAGCAGGGCGTTGCCGTGCTCGTACTCGCCGGCCGCACCGACCAGGCACGCCTTGCCGTAGCTGGCGACCTGCGCGTTGCCCATCGCCTCGCGGATGCGGCGGCCGAACTCCTGGCCGAGCGCTTCCGAGGCGCGCACCGAGCCGTCGAGATCCTCGACGAAGCGTCCGGCATGCGGGTTGTGGAGCGCCGCGCCGATCACGATCTTGCGGACCGGATCGCCGTCGGCCAGTCGGCCGGTTTCGTTGGCCATGGTGTCCTCGATCTGGAGGTACCATTTGCGGATATGGAATTCGCCGAGATTGTTGGTGCGCATTTTTCGTCGGTGTCCGGGTAAGGGGAGGCGGCGCTGCGGCGCGCCGTTCAGGTGATCGAGCGGGGGTGGGCGCGTACCGGCGCCTCGAACGGCGTCCAGGCGATCGCGGTGATCTCCGGGGAACGAGCGCCATTCCCGTCGCCAGCTCCGGCCGCCGTCGACCGAGCGGAAAAGGTCGCCGTACTTGGTGCCGGCGAACAGCAGCGCCGGGTCGGCGGGGTGGACGGCAAAGGCCCAGAAGGTCGAGTTCGGCTCGGCGTGGAGCTCCACGGGCGCCCAGCTGTCGCCGCGGTCGGTCGAGCGGTAGAGGCGGCTCCTGGTCCCCGGCGTGCCGTCGCCGACCGCCAGCATCAACGCACCGTCGTCGGCCAGCGGCTGGACGGCGCGGGTGTAGTACATGCCCTCGAACCGGTCCTTCGACGCCTTGCCGCTCCAGCCCTTGCCGCCGTCGGTGCTGATGTAGATCGAATTCACGGTGGCGACGAAGGTGCGATGCGGATGCGCACCGCTTGCCGGCAGCATCGAGATGCAGTGGATGTCCGAGTTGGCGATGCCGCACTCCGGGTCGAGGCGCTGCCATGTCGTGCCATGGTCGCCGCTGCGCCACAGCCCGCCTTCCTCGACGCCGAACCAGACCTGCGCGGTGTCCGACGGGTCGATATAGATCGTGAGGATGCGCGGGCGGTTCACGCCCTGGCAGAATTCCGGGATCTCGGGCGAAAGGCGCTGCCAGCTCTTGCCGGCATCGGTCGAGCGGAACATCGCCGCGCGCGAGGGCGCGCCCGTGCCGGCATAAATGTAGGACGGGTTCGCGGGATCGATCGCGATCGACCATACGGCCTGGCCGTTCATCGGCGAGTCGACCAGGGAGAAGTGGGCGCCGCCGTCGTTGCTGATGCAGAGGCCGGCATCGGCGCCGGCCAGCACCATTTTCGGGTCCTGCGGGTGCACGACGACGCTGCGCACGACGCCGTCGAACTCGATGGCCTCCTTGAGGCCCAGCCGATGCCAGCTCGCCCCGTCGTCGACGCTGCGCAGGAAACCCTGGCTGGCTGTTCCGACCAGAATCGTACCCTTCATCTCGCTCCTCCATCGCCTGCAGATTGACCTGACCGGGCAAGTTCCCGACTGCCCGCTGCCTGAAAGGCATGTTTGCCTGCTCAAATCGCCCTCATCAACAAAATTGTAGTACGAGACTTGTGTTTAATAAATTTGTCGTCGTATTGTATCTCCGAAGATCGAGGGGGTGGCTATGACGGGCTTGCTTCGGAGGGTCGTGCGTACCTGCGCCGCGATGGCGCTTCTTCTGTCGGGACCGGCGGTGGCGGGGACCTATCCCGAGCGTCCCGTGACCATCGTCGTGCCGTTCGAGGCGGGTGGCTCGACCGATGTCTCGGCCCGCGTCGTGGCCAAGGCGCTGTCGGAGGTGCTGAACCAGCCGGTCGTCGTGCTGAACCAGCCGGGGGCGGGTGGGCGCATCGGCACGCGCCGCGTCGCCAGTTCGGAGCCCGATGGCTACACGCTGCTGTGGGGCAGCGGCAGCACGCTGGCGGTGGCGCCCGTGCTCTATCCCGACCAGGCCTATCTCACGACGCTCGTGCCGGTGAGCCTCGGCGCGTTGCAGCCCTTCGTCTTCGTGACGTCTCCGAAGACCGGCGCGCGGAGCCTGGCCGAACTGCTGGCGCAGGCGCGCGCCAAGCCGGACGTGCTGAACTTCGCCTCGGCCGGCATGGGCTCCAGCAACCATCTGCTCGGCGAGATCCTGATGGCGGCGACGGGCGCGAAGTTCGTCCACGTCCCCTACAAGGGCTCGATCTCGGCGCGCGACGCGGTGATCAGCGGCGACGCCCAGTTGATGGACGAGGTGCTGGCGCCGCTGCTGTCGCAGATCAGGTCCGGCCAGCTCGTGCCGCTGATGGTGACCAGCGAGACGCGCGACCCGGCGCTGCCCGACGTGCCGACGGCCAAGGAGGCGGGCCTGCCCGATCTCTCGATCACCGGCTTCTTCGGCCTGATGGCGCCCCCGAAGACCTCGCCCGGGATCGTGGCCACGCTCAACGCGGCGATGAAAAAGGCGCTGGCCTCGCCCGATCTGCGCAAATCGTTCGAGGCGATGAGCTTCGATGTCGGCAGCGGCTCGACCGACGAGCTGGCGGCGCTGATCGCGCGCGGCCGCGAACGCTACGGGCGGATCGTGGCCGACCGCAAGATCGCCGTGAACTGACCCGCCGCACCGTCCCGAAACCGCAAGCCGCCCCCCAAACCTCAAGCAACGAGACCGAGATGAAACTGTACCTGACGCCCCATGCCTGCTCGCTTGCCGTCGACATCGTCGCGCGCGAGCTCGGCCTCCCGCTCGCGCTCGAATGGGTCGACGTGCGCGCCAAGAAGCTGCGCGACGGTTCCGACTACTACAAGGTCAACCCGAAGGGGCAGGTCCCCACGCTGCAGCTCGACGACGGCCAGTTCCTGACCGAGGGGCCGGTCATCGTGCAGTATCTCGCCGACACCAAGCCGGGGAACGCCCTGCTGCCGGCGGCCGGCACGATGGCGCGCTACCGGGTCCTCGAATGGCTGAACTTCGTCGGCACGGAGCTGCACAAGGGCTTCACGCCGCTGTTCCGCCCGACCACGCCGCCGGAATATCGCGAGATCGCGCGGCAGAACCTCGCGACCCGCTTCAAGTGGCTCGACGGCGTGCTGGCCGGCCAGCCTTTCCTGACGGGCGCCGCTTTCACCGCCGCCGACGCCTACTGCTACACGATCGTCATGTGGTCGAAGCTGCACGACATCGACCTCGCCCCCTGGCCGAACCTTCAGGCGTATGTCGCCAGGATCGCGGCCCGTCCCAGCGTGAAAGCCGCCGAGTCGGCGGAGCAGGCCGCCAAGGCGGCGTGAGGCGGAGCACGGTCATGAAGTTCTTCCACGAATCCCACGGCTGCTCGCTGGCCGTCGACATCGTCGCGCGCGAGCTCGGTATCCCGCTCGAGATCGTCTGGGTCGACATGCAGCGCAAAATGCTGCCCGACGGGACCGACCTGCATGCGATCAACCCGAAGGGGCAGGTGCCGTCCCTGCAGCTTCCGGACGGTCAGTTCCTCAGCGAGGGGCTGGCGATCATGCAGTATCTGGTCGACCAGCGGCCGGACAGCGACCTCGCCGCCACCGCGCGCGGCGCCGAGAAGTACCGCGTCCTGGAGTGGATGAGCTTCATCGGCTCGGACCTGCACAAGGGCGGGTTCATGCCGCTCTTCAAGAAGACGACGCCGCCCGACTACCGGCCCATCGCGCTGCAGCACATCGCCGGCCGCCTGCAGTGGCTCGACCGCCATCTCGCGGACCGCGACTACCTGGTGGGCGACAGGTTCACCATCGCCGACGCCCATTGCTACGCCATCGTCATCTGGACGAACCGCCACGCCATCGACGTCTCGCCGTGGCCCCGGCTCGCCGCCTACATGGCGCGCATCGCCGCGCGTCCCTCCGTGCGTGCCGCCGTCGACGCGCAGCTCGTGCAGGAGGCGCTGGAAGCCAAGGCCCGTGCAGCCTGATCCGGCGACATCCCGACAGAAGGTTTACCGATGAAGTTCTTCCATGAAGTGCGCGGCTGTTCGCTGGCCGTCGACATCGTCGCCCGCGAGCTCGGCATCCCGCTCGACCTGATCTGGGTCGACGTGCCGCGCAAGCTGCTGCCCGACGGCTCCGACTACTACAAGGTCAATCCCAAGGGACAGGTGCCGGCGCTCGAACTGCCCAACGGCGAGTATCTCACCGAGGGCGCGATCATCATGCAGTACCTTGCCGACCAGCGGCCGCAGAGCGGCCTCTGTGCCGCGCCGGGCACGCTCGAACGCTATCGCATCATGGAGTGGATGAGCTTCATCGCCTCCGACCTGCACAAGGGCGGGTTCATGCCGCTCTTCAAGAAGACGACGCCCGACGACTACCGGCCGCTGGCGCGCCAGCTCGTGGTGTCGCGCATGAAGCTGCTCGACGGGCATCTCGCGGACCGCGAGTACCTGGTGGGCGAAGGGTTCACCATCGCCGACGCGCATTGCTACGCGATCGCGATGTGGACGCACTACCACGACATCGACCTCGCACCGTGGCCGAACCTCTCCGCCTACCTGGAGCGCATCGGCAAGCGGCCGAGCGTACGGGCGGCGAAGGCGGCGGAACGCGCGGAAGCGCAGCGCCAGGGTTACGAGGGCAAGGTATGACCGCGCGCTGGACCCGCCGCCCCGAGGGATCGAACTGGGGCGCGTTCGGCGCCGACGACCAGCTCGGCGCGATGAACCTGGTCGGCCGCGAGCAGGTCCTCAAGGGCCTGGCCGAGGCACGCACCGGCGAGACCTTCAGCCTGTCGCTGCCGCTCGACCTGCCGGGCGGCAACGCCCTGCACCCGAGCCGCCATCCGCCGCGCCGCTTCGCGACCCTGCGCGCCGGCAAGAGCGCCGGCGAGCAATGCTTCTGCTTCGCCCTGCAGCGCGACAACCCGTTGCTGACCGACGTCGTGTCCGACGACGTGGTCCTGCTGCACACGCAGTATTCGACGCAGTGGGACGGGCTCGCCCACATGGGCAGCCTGTTCGACTCCGACGGCAGCGGCAAACCCGAGATCACCTTCTACAACGGCTACCGCCCGCGCCACGGCCTGACCGTCGCCGAGCGCTGCGAGGGCGGGGAGGCGTGGGCGGCCTACGAGAACCCGCGCGCCGACGTGCTCGGTATCGAGAACCTGGCCCGGCACGGGGTGCAGGGGCGGGCCGTGATGGTCGACCTCGCGCACCACTATGGTCGCGATAACCATGCGGTCGGCTACGACGACCTGCAGCGCATCCTGGAGAAGGACGGCGTCGCCATCGAGAAGGGCGACATGGTGTGCTTCCACACCGGTCTCGACGCGCTGATCCTCGGCATGGCGGGCAAGCCGGACGCGGCGGTCCTGCAGCGTTCCTGTGCCGGGCTCGACGGCCGCGACCGGCGGCTTCTGTCGTGGATCACCGACACCGGCATCGCCGCGCTGATCTCCGACAATTTCGCCGTCGAGCTGATGCCGAAGGACGCGCCGCAGACCTCGCATGCCCTGCTGCCGCTGCACGAGCACTGCCTGTTCAAGAACGGCATCCATCTCGGCGAGCTGTGGTTCCTGGGCGATCTCGCCGCATGGCTGCGGAAGAACGGAAGGAATCGCTTCCTGCTGACCGCGCCACCGCTCAATCTCCCGGGCGCGGTGGGCTCTCCCGTGACGCCCGTCGCCACCGTCTAGGCGAACTGCGGAGGTTGTCGATGAAGCGAAGGCTCTTTTCCCTGTCGGCCCTGGCCGCCGCGTCGGCGACGGCGGCCGGCCTCGGCCGCCCGGCCGCGCCGCGCGCGCAGGACGCTGCCTTCCCGGCGCTGGTCACCCTGGTCGTTCCCTTCGCCCCCGGCGGCGGCGCCGACCAGCTCGCGCGCGAATTCGCCAACGCGGCCGCGCCGCTGGTGCCCGGCACGACCTTCGTCGTCGACAACAAGCCCGGCGCGAACGGCGTCATCGCCAACCGCCACGTGGCGCGGCAGAAGCCCGACGGCGCGACCTTCCTGCTGGGTACCTCGAGCACGCATGCGCTGGGGCCGCTGATCCATCGCGGCGACGTCGACCCGGTGGCCGATTTCAGCCCGGCGACCCTGCTCGCCGAGACCGGGACGGCATGGGCGGTGCTGGCGACCTCGCCGTGGAAGACGCTCCAGGAGGCGATCGCGGCGGCGCGGCAGAAGCCCGTCACCTACGGCACTTTCGGGGCGGGCTCGTCGGCCCATCTCTACGGACTGGTTCTCGCGGCGGCGACCGGCGCGAAGCTGGAACACGTTCCCTACAAGGGTTCGGCGCAGGCCATCACCGACCTGCTGGCGGGTCATGTCGAGTCGGTGTTCCTGACCACCAGCGCGCTCGACGCGATGACGCGGCAGGGCAAGATCCGGCTGCTCGCGGTGAGCGGCGAGAAGCGCACGCAGCTCCTGCCCGACGTGCCGACCTTCAAGGAGCAGGGCGTGCCCCAGCTCGAATTCAACGGCTGGTTCGGCCTGCTCGGCCCGAAGGGCACGCCGGCGCCGATGCTCGACCGGCTGGCCTCCGTCGCCGCGACGCTGGGCAAGGACCGCGCCTTCCGCGACCGGCTGGCCGCCCAGGGTTACGACTGGGTGGGCTCGACGCCCGAGTCGTTCGCGCGCGAGCTGGCGCGGACGATGGAGATCTACACGCGCGTCGTCGCGTCCACGCCGGCCGGGGAGCTGTCGCGATGAACGACTCTCCTGCCAGGGACACCGCGATGAACGGCGCCGAGAGCGCCACGCCGCTGCGCAAGCAGGCGGAAGAGGGGCTGCGCAAGGCGATCCTGTCGGGTCGCTACGATGCCGGCGAGCGACTCAAGGAGCGCCAGCTCATGGAGACGCTGGGCGTCAGCCGCACGCTGCTGCGCGAGGCTTTGCGCCAGATCGAGGCCGAGGGGCTGGTCACGCTGGTACCGAACCGCGGGCCGGTCGTGTCGGTCCTGTCCTACGAGGACGCCGAGGAGATCTACGAGGTCCGCGGCATCCTCGAGGCGCAGGCCTGTGTGGGCTTCGTGCTGCGCGCCTCCAGCGCCCATGTCCGCAAGCTGCAGGACGTGTTCGCCAAGCTGAAGCCCGCCGCCCAGGCCGGCGACGTGCTGCGCACGCTGGAGCTCAGCAGCGACTTCTACGACGTCATCCTCGAAGGCAGCGGCAACAAGGTGCTGAGCTCGATGCTCAAACTCCTGCACAACCGCATCGTGCTGCTGCGCCGGACCTCCATGTCGGAGCCGGGCCGCCTTCCCGAGACGCTCGACGAACTGACCCGCATGTACGAGGCCCTGTGCGCGCGCGACGAATCCGCCGCCAGCAAGGCCTCGCAGCACCATGTCCGCCAGGCCTCCCGGGCCGCCCTGCGCATCATGCGCCAGCGGCAGTAGGAACGGCACGACGGCGGGACCAGTTCGCCGGCGGGGAAGCCGGTTCACAAGGGGGAAGGCTCCATGCTGTCGTTCAAGTTCCTGTCCGCCGCGTTCCTGCTGGGGGCCGCGGTCGCGGGCCGCGCCGAGGCGCAGCCCGCGTATCCGTCCAAGCCGATCACGCTCGTCGCGGCCTTCGCGCCGGGCGGCGCCACCGACACCGCCGCGCGCATCATCGCCAAGGAGCTCTCGGTCGAGCTCGGCCAGCCGATCGTGGTCGACAACCGCGTCGGCGCCGGCGGCGCCATCGGTGCGGCCTCGGTCGCGCGGGCGGCGCCCGACGGCTACACGCTGCTGCTGGGCACGGGTTCCGAGATGGTCGTGCTGCCGGCGGTCAAGATCGTGCCGCCCTACGACGCGCTCAAGGATTTCACGCCGGTCGCGGAGATCGGCACCGTGACCTTCGTGCTGGTCGCCCATCCCTCGGTGGCGGCCAACACCCTGCCCGAGCTGATCGCGCTGGCGCGCGCCAATCCCGGCAAGCTCTCGTTCGCCTCGTTCGGCATGGGCTCGACCAACCACCTGCTGGGCGAGCTGTTCATGCGCAAGTCGGGCACCGACCTGCTGCACGTGCCCTACAAGGGCAGCGCCGCCGCGGCGACCGATCTCGTGGCCGGCGAGGTCAAGCTCTCGTTCGACACCACGACGGTCGCGATGCCGCTCGTGCAGAGCGGCAAGCTGAAGGCCATCGGCCTGCTCTCGCCGCAACGCTCGGAGGAAGCGCCCGGCGTGCCGACCCTGGCCGAGAACGGCGTCGCGCTGTCCATCGTCGGCTGGGTCGGCCTGGTCGGCCCGCGCGGCATGCCGGCACCCATCGTCGAGCGGCTGAACAAGGCGATCAACAAGGTGCTGGCGATGCCCGCCATCGTCGAGGCCTTCAGGCAGCGCGGCGTCAAGGTCGTCACCGACACGCCCGACCAGTTCGGCCGCTTCATCCAGTCGGAGGTCGCGGAGTGGACGGAGATCGTGAAGGAGGCGGGCGTGAAGATCGAATAGCACCGCGCCGCCCGGGGAAGATCGCGCAGGGGCTCGCCGGAAGGCGGGCCCCTTTCGCGTCGGGCGCGATGCCTGGCCCGCGCGCCGGTTCCTGCATCCGCCTCGTTGCCTTCCGCCGGCCGGTCCGCCGCTGCATCTCCCCGCGACGGGCGCGGCACGAAGGCGTAGGCTCGCGGCCGCGCGACGATGGCCGGACGGCAGTCGCCTCAATGGATCGACGACGAGAACGAGGAGAGAGCGTGATGGGTATTCTGACGGGCAAGGTCGCGTGGGTGACGGGCGCAGGGTCGGGCATCGGGCAGGCGGCGGCGGTGGCGCTGGCCAGGGACGGTGCGACCGTGGTGCTGACCGGGCGCCGGCGCGAGCCGCTCGAGGAGACGGCTGCGATGATCGCCGAGGCGGGCGGCAAGGCCGAGGTCAGGCCGGCCGACCTGATGAAGGCCTCCGCGGTCGAGAAGACCGTGGCCGCGATCGTGAAGAAGCACCGCCGCATCGACATCCTGGTCAACAATGCCGGCCTCAACATCCAGAAGCGGAGCTGGAAGCAGCTCTCGCCGCAGGGCGTCGACGAGGTCGTGCACGGCAACCTCTCCAGCGCCTTCTACTGCACCACCGCGGTGCTGCCGATCATGCGCAAGAACAAGGGCGGCGTGCTGATCCACACCTCGTCGGTCGCGGGCAAGGTGCCGAGCCTGCTGTCCGGCCCGGCCTACTCGGCGGCCAAGCACGGCGTGGTGGCGATGAGCCACACGCTCAACATGGAGGAATGCGTCAACGGCATCCGCTCCTGCGTCGTCTGCCCCGGCGAGGTGGCGACGCCCATCCTCGACAAGCGGCCGGTGCCGATCACGCCGGCCGAGCGCAAGCGCATGGCGCAGTCGGAGGATGTCGGCGACCTGATCCGCTACATCGCCTGCCTGCCGCCGCACATCGTCATCAACGAGGTGATGATCAACCCGACCTGGAACCGCGGCTACGTCGCCAGCCTGCAGCGCGGCAAGTCCTGAGCGGGGAAGCGCATCCATGGGAACGGTCACGATCAAGGCGGCCTCGCTGGAGGGCTTCGTCGCCGACATCTTCGCCGCCGCCGGCTGCTCGAAGGAGGAGGGCGGCCGCATCGGCCGCTACCTCGTCAGCGCCAACCTGAGCGGCCACGACAGCCACGGCGTGGTGCGCGTGCCGCGCTACGCCTCGCAGAAGAAGGCCGGCACGGTGGTCGCCGACGTGACGGTCGACGTGCTGGTCGACACGCCGGTCATCGCGGTGGTCGACGGCAAGTACGGGTTCGGCCAGACGGTGACGCCGCAGGCGGTGAAGATCGGCATCGACAAGTGCCTGAAGTCCGGGCTCTCGGCGGTGACGCTGCGCAACGCGGGCCATGTCGGCCGCGTCGGCGACTGGGCCGAGATGGCGGCCGAGGCGGGGCTGGTCTCGGTGCATTTCGTCAACGCCTCGGGCAGCGTCCTCGTGGCGCCGTTCGGCGGCGTCGAGCGGCGCTTCTCGACGGCGCCCTATTGCGTCGGCGTCCCGCGGCCGGGGCAGGACCCGCTGGTGCTCGACTTCGCGACCTCGATCGTGGCCGAGGGCAAGGTCCTCGTGACCAGCCAGGGCGGCAAGAAGCTGCCGGAGGGCGCCCTGATCGGCCCCGACGGCAAGCCCAGCGCCGACCCGCACCTGCTCTATGGCGACTACACGCCGACCGGCCCGCGCGACCACAGCAAGGGCACCGGCGCGATCCGCGCCTTCGGCGACCACAAGGGTTCGGGCCTCGCCTTCATGTGCGAGATCCTGGGCGGCTCGCTCTCGGGCACCGGCGCGACCGACCCGAAGCGCGGCCGCTTCGCCAACGGCATGCTGTCGTTCTACATCGACCCGAAGGTGCTCGACCCCGAGGGCTTCTTCCCCGGCGACATCGCGAAATACGTGTCGTTCGTGAAGAGCTCCAGGCCCGCGAAGGAGGGCGGCGAGATCCTCGTCCCCGGCGAGACCGAGCAGCGCACCCGCGCCGACCGCCTCGCCAACGGCGTGCCGCTGCCCGACGACACCTGGGCCGCCATCGTCGAAACCGCCCGCTCGGTCGGCCTCGACGAACGCCGCATCCAGCAGGCGGCGATGTAGCGAAGACGATGGTCCCGGCGGCGGCACGGGCTGCCGCCGGGTCTTATCGAAGCCGCGGGAGGCGCTTGGCCAAGGTGCAGGTGACGAACGTCGTTGCCGAAAGTCCTCCCGCTGGGAGCGCGCGACTAAAGCGCGAAGATGACTTCGCGCGGAGCGGCGCTCATGGGATTCTTGTTTTGGCACCAGCCTGCTGAAGGATGAGACAGGCGCCGTGCGACAGCGACCGGGCGGCTCCGCGCGAAACGCCCCTCACGCGTGACTCAACACGTTCACCAGCTTTCCGAACGGGTCGCGGAGGTAGAAGCGGCGGACGCCCCAGGGTTCGTCGGCCGGGCCATATTCCACGGGCAGGCCGGCCGCCTCGACGCGGCGCAGCACCTCGTCGAGATCGTCGACTTCGATCGAGAGATCCGGGACGGGCGTGCCGGAGCCGCCCTCGCGGGCGATGCTGACCTGCGGCCGGCTTTCGACGGCGGGCGCGGCGAAGGTCACGATCCAGCCCTGGTCCATGGCGACCTCCAGCCCGAGGATGTCGCCGTAGAAGGTGCGGGCCGCGCCGGGATCGGGGGCGGCGATGTTCGCGACGATCCGTCTGACTGCCATGGTGCTTTGCTCCCTGCGCGAGGGCGCGCCGCCGCGAGGGGCGCCGCCCGGGCGCGCGAGCTTACGGACGCGCGAGGCCGCCGCAAGCGCGATGGCGGCAGGTGTCGCGCAGTACGTCGCGGCGCATCCCGGGACAGGGCCGGGACGATGGCCGCCATCGCGTCTGCGGCCGGGCAAGGCCGCCGAGGCCAGGTGACGCATGCCGGCGGGCGCGGCGGCGGGATGTTTCCCGCCGGCCGGCGCGGCGCGTTCATCGTCATATATCGCACGTATAAAAAGGCGATTGCGCTTGCCGCGTGCCGGTGGGAGAGGGTGCCTGATTGGGTATCGCGGTGGGTATCGCGGTGGGTATCGCGGTGGGTATCGGGTTGGTGGGCATCATGGGGCGCGGTCGTGGCGCGGCGGACGGCGGCAGGGGATGCCGCGTGCCGCCAGGGACGAAAGCGGCGACGATCAGGCCTTCGCACGGGCACCCGCTGGCGCGCGCGGAGGCGCCGATGGACCCGCCGGCCACTGCTTCCCTTGCGACCTCCGTGGCGCGTCGCGTGACGATAGACGAGGGTATTCCCGGCGCCGCGGCAGGCGCGGCGGGCGCCGTTGGATCGAAGAGGGCCGGCGTTGCGCCCCTGCGGCTGAAGACCGTGGCGGCTTCGCTCTATGTCGCGAGCGGTGTCGCGTTGCTGGCGGGGAATGCCGCCGCCCAGTCACCGTCGTCGCCGTTCAGCATCCCGCTGCAGCTCACGACGGTGAGCGGCGGCGAGCGCTACCGGCTCGTCATCAATGTCGGCATCAACGGCGGCACGCCGCAGCCCTACATGTTCGACACCGGATCGGCGCCGTTCGCGGCGGCGTTCAACGCCAATACCTGGGGCGGCGCCTTCGCGGGGCAGACCAGCGTGCCGGCCTCGCCGTTCGCGAACGGCAACAACGTCACCTATTGCTATGGCGGCAACTCGGTGTGCAACACCGCCAGCTTCGTCGGCAACCGCGTGCAGGTCCAGTCGCTGTCGTTCGACGGCGGCGTGACGCTGCAGGCCGATCCCGGCTACATCGTCACGGCGATCAGCCAGCTCACCTTCGCCAACACGACGCTCGACTTCCCGAGCTATTTCGACACGCCGGGCGTGCCGCCGCCCTTCCACCAGACATTCGGGCCGGTCTATGGCGTGTTCGGCGCCGGCAATTTCTCGCAGGGCACCGGCGGCGGCATCCTCGGCCAGACCATCGTGACCGGCAGCAACATCACTCAGGGCTATCTCGTCGCCGCCAACGGCCAGCGCAACCCGGCCTCGGCGGTCAACCCGCCGCAGAATGCCGACGGCATCCAGGTGCGCATCGGCGGCACGACGCGCAACGTCACGGCCTGCAGCCCCTGCGTCACGGTCGGCCTCACGCCGGAAGTGCTGGGACAGTTCGCGCTGGCCGGAATGCCCGCGACGACGGGCGGCGCGGGGATGGTGCCGACCGTGGCGGCCGACGGCTTCCACAATCCCTATGTCGTGCCCGGCACGGCGGCCGGCAACAACGGCGCGCAGCAATACGGGACGCAGTTCACGATCTCGCTGACGCCGTCCGGCGGCGGCATGCCGGTCGTCGCGACGGCGCCGACGATGCTCGACACCGGCACGCCGAGCAATTACCTCGCGGCGCCGCTCGAGCAGCCGGGCGTCGCGACGAACGGCGCCGTCGATGCCGGCGTCACGATGGACGTGACCGGCGTGCAGCAGAACGGCGGCGCCGTCGCGGGCCTGCCGACCTCGACCTCGACGATGACCAACGGCACCTCGCCCAACACCTATGCAGGGACGTTCGACGCCACCACGCGCGGCGTCAGGGGCATCGTCGGCATCGGCTTCTTCCTGCAGAACTCGGTGCTCTACGACCTCTCCGACAATGTCGTGGGCTACACGCCGTTCTTCGTCACCGACGCCGCGCTGGCCACGACGGCCGGCGGGCCGCTGGTGATCGGCGCGGGCAACGTGCCGCTCGGCCTCGCCGGCGTCATCAGCGGCGCGGGCGGGCTCGAGCTGGAGAGCGGCGGCGTGGCCCAGCTCTCGGCCACCAACACCTATACCGGCCCGACCTCCATCGCGGCCGGCGCGCGGCTCAACATCGCCGGGCCGGGCAGCATCGCGGCGTCGAGCGGCGTGGCCAATGCCGGCCTGTTCGACATCTCGCGCGCCTGGGGCGCGGTCGCGGTGCAGACGCTGACCGGCAACGGCCAGGTCTATCTCGGGCCGCAGGCGCTGGTCGTGACCAACGGCAGCGGCACCTTCTCGGGCACCATCGCCGATGCCGGCGGCGCCTACGATGTCGCGGGCGGGCAGGTGGTCGTCGCGGGCGGCCGCTGGTCGCTGACCGGCGCCAACACCTACCAGGGCGGCACGAGCGTGCTGAACGGGGCGGTGCTGGGCGTGCAGGCCGACAGCGGCCTCGGCGCGGCGACGGCCGGCCTGACGCTGAACGGCGGCGCGCTGGCCGCGCTCGCCAACCTCACCGTGTCGCGGCCGGTGACGCTGGGCGCGGGCGGCGGCGCCTTCGACAGCAACGGCTTCGACCTCACGCTCGCCGGCACCGTGTCGGGGCCGGGCGCGCTGGTGAAGACCGGCGCGGGCGCGTTGGTGCTGGCCGGCACCAACATCTACGGCGGCCCCACGATCGTGAACGCGGGCACGCTGCGGCTCGCGCCGGGCGCGGCGCTGCCGGTGCTGGGCACGCTGCAGGTCAATGGCGGCACGTTCGATGCGGGCGCCAACAATTTCTCGGTCGGCGCGCTCGCGGGCACGGGTGGCACGATCCTGCTGGGCGGCGGCACGCTCGACGTGGACGGGCCGGCCAGCACGACGCTCGCCAGCGTGATCGCCGGCACCGGCGGGCTCGCCGTGACGGGCGGCGGCGCGCTGAATCTCACGGCGGCAAACACCTACAGCGGCCCGACCACGGTCTCGAACGGCCGCCTCGCGGTGAACGGCAGCATCGCGAGCAACGTCACGCTGGGGCCGGGCGGCACGTTGGGCGGCACCGGCACCGTGTTCGGCACGGTGAGCGGCAACGGCATCCTGGCGCCGGGCAACTCGATCGGCACGCTGACGGTCAGCGGCGCGCTGGTGCAGGGCGCGGGCAGCACCTACCAGGTCGAGACCGGTTCGGGTGGCCAGGCCGACCGCGTCGACGTCGCGGGCGCGCCGGGCACGGCGACCCTCGGCGGTATGGTGAGCGTGGTCGGCGCCTCGGGCGTCTATGCGCCGCGCACCACCTACACGATCCTGAATGCGGCAGGCGGCATCGTGGGCGCCTATGCCGGCGCCACCAGCGCCTTCCCGTTCCTGCGTCCCTTGCTCTCCTACGACGCCAACAACGTCTATCTCACGCTGCAGGTCGGCGGCTTCGCGGCACAGGCCATCAATCCGGTGCAGGCGGCGGTCGGCCGCGCGCTCGACGTTTCCGCGCCGAACGCGACCGGCGACTTCGCCACCGTGCTGGGCACGCTCGCCACCGCCACGGCCGGGCAGGGACAGGCGGCGATGACGGCGCTGTCGGGCAACAATTATGCGGGCTTCTCCAGCGCGATGGTGCAGGGCGCCCAGCTCGCGATGTCCGGCTTCGTCGCCCAGACGGGCGGCGGCGGCGGCCTTGCCGGCAGCACGCGCGTCGCCCTCGCCGAGGCGTGCGACATCGCCTGCGACGCGTCGCGTCCGGCGTGGGGCGCGTGGGGCGGCGCGCTGGGCGGGCTCGGCACGATCGGCGCGGGCCAGGGAACCGGCGCCGTCACCTACAATGCCGGCGGCTTCCTCGCCGGCCTCGACCGCGCGGTCGGCGCTTCGGTCCGCGTCGGCGCGATGGCCGGCTATACGTCCGGCTCGCAATGGGTCTCGGGCTTCTCCGGCATGGGCGCCACCGACACGTTCCTTGCCGGCCTCTATGCCAGCTACGCGCCGGGCCGGTTCTATATCGACGCGCTGGCGGGCTATGCCTACAGCGACAACCAGATGTGGCGCACGATCCAGCTTGCGGGGCTGGCGTCGCGCACCGCGCGCGGCCGCACCGGCGCCAACCAGTGGTACGGCATGATGGAGGCGGGCTATCGCGTCGACTTGCTGGAGCGCGAAACGGCGTCGGCCTTCGCCACGCCGTTCGTGCGCCTGCAGGGCTACACGGTGACGCAGAACGCCTTCGCCGAGACCGGCGCGCAATCGCTCGACCTCACGGTGGCGCAGCAGACGACCAACTCGCTGCGCTCGATCCTGGGCGTGCAGCTCGGCGGCGCGTTCGACATGGGCTGGCGCGACCGGCTCGCGCTGCAGGTTCGGCTGGGCTGGAGCCACGAGTTCGCCAGCACCGCGCGGCCGGTAACGGCGACGCTGGCCGGCGCCCCGGCGGCACCCTTCACGACCTACGGCGTCGCCCCGCAGCGCGACGGTGCATTCCTGGGCTTCGGCGCCAGCACCGCGATCGGCGAGGCGACCTCGCTGTTCCTGCGCTACGAGGCCGATCTCGCCGGCGCCGACAGCGCCCATGCGCTCACCGCCGGCTTCCGCATGAGCTGGTGAGGCGCGCCGCGCGCATCGTGCGCGCGGAATCGGGCGCGCGTGTAAATCCCGATCGTCGCGACGCGGATGATGCAGGGGGCCTGCGCTGCGGTTTGGGCGGGCACAATAAAGCCTCCCCTGTCGCAACGATGCGGCGAAGGGCCCGTTCACCCTGCGCGCCCTCGCTGCGGGACTCGCGCGGCAGGGCAACGAACCCCCAACCCACACAGGAGAGCCAGCATGGCCACGACGACCCTTGGCGGACACAATCTCATCGGCGCCGAAAAAGTGAGCGGCACCAACGTCTACAATCCGGCCGGCGACAAGCTCGGCAGCGTCGAGGATGTCATGATCGACAAGGTGAGCGGCAAAGCCGTTTACGCGATCATGTCGTTCGGCGGCTTCCTCGGCATCGGCGAGAAGCATCACCCGCTGCCCTGGTCGAGCCTGAAGTACGACACCTCGAAGGAGGGCTACGTCGTCAACCTCGACAAGAAGATGCTGGAAGGCGCGCCGAGCTACGAGGGCGACGATTTCGCCTGGACGCCGGATTACGGCCGCTCGGTCGACAAGTATTACGGCGCCCCGAGCTATTGGTCGTAGGCCACACGCCGCGATACCGAGCCGCAGGGCCGGCGGCCGTACGCTGGTCCTGCGGACAGGAAGAGCCCGCCCTCGTGGCGGGCTCTTTTGTGTGGGGAATTCAGTCCGGCCCGCCGACGCGCGGCAGCAGGCGCAGGTAGAGGAGCTCGGCCACGAGCTCGATCATCGTCTGGGTGACGATCACCGCTGGCAGCACCGGGATCGCGTCGGGCAGGGCGAGGCCGAGCGGCAGCACGACCAGCGAGTTGCGGGTCGCGCTGCTGAAGGCGAGCGTGCGGCGCGACGCGGCGCCGAGCCCGAACAGCCGGCCGACGGCGAGCCCGAGCAGCGGTGCCACGCCGGCGAAGACGAGATAGGCGGGCGCCGCGGCGAGCGCGCTGTCGCGCGCGGCGTCGAGCCGCGGCATCACCGAGCAGGCGACGACGAACAGCACCAGGGCGGTGGCGGGCACGGCGAGCAGGCCCACGCCACCCGCGATCCGCCCGGCCGCCGGGAAGCGCCGCGCGGCGGCCTGGCACAGCGCGGCCAGCGCCAGCGGTGCGACGATCAACACGAGGAACGCGCGCAGGAACGGCCCGGCCTCGACCAGCGCCGCCGCCTCGGGCAGCAGCAGCCGCAGATAGAGCGGCAGCAGCAGCATCTGCAGCGCCAGCAGGAGCGGCGTCGCCGCGAGCAGCGCGCGCGCGTCGGCGCGGCCCATATGGGCGAACGTCACCACGTAGTCGATGCAGGGGCAGAGCAGCACGATCGACACGCCGAAGCGGAGCAGCGGATCGGGCGGCAGCATCTGGACCAGCAGCGCGACGAGCAGCGGCACCGCGACGAAGTTCGAGACCAGCAGCGCCGCCACGAAACGCGCCTCGCGCAAGGCGCGGCCGAGATCGGCCAGCGGCACGTTGAGGAAGGTCGCGAACAGCATCGCCGCCAGCGCCGCCTCCAGCGTCCTTTCCAGCGCGACCATCCCGGGCGCGAGCATCGCGGCCAGCGCGCCGGCGAGGAGCGCCGCGACATAGAGCGCGACCTGGCGGGACTCCAGCGCGTCGCGGAGTGCGGCCTGGCTCATGCCGGCGCCGCGCGCGACAGGACGATGCGCGGCGAAGGCGGGGAAAGGATCGTCATGCTCTTTCCTTTTCATGCCGCACGCGCGCACTCAAGCGCGCCGCCAGATGCCGTCGGGCAGGGCCGGTCATGCGAGCCGGCGTCCTTCTCTGGCCGCCGGGAACCAGGAGCGTCGCCCGCCTTGATCGAGCGAGGCAACCGGGAAGGCTGCGGAAGCCGGCCGATTCCGGACGCAGCGATGCGACGGCGGCAGGAGCACGCGCGTTCGCGCATCGTCCGCGCTCGGAGGAACTTCTGATCGACCGGGTCAGCAGGACGCGACGGATGTGTCTCGCACCGCATCGACCTCGCGCGAGGCCTTGCGATGACAGGGTCTCCGCGCGCCGCTCAGGTCGCCGGGTCGGGATCGCGTGGCGGCGTCGAGGGCACGGGGACGATGTCCTCGGTGCGCTGCTCTGTCTGGCCGTCGCGCGGGGCCTCGGGCGCGGCAGGCAGGTCGGGCGTCGGCGATGCCGAGGCGGTCGCCATTGTGGCCGGCGTGCCGAAATCCTCGGCCTGCTGCTGTTGCTGCTGCTGGTGCTGCACCGGTTCGCCTTCCGCCTCGCGCTCAGCCTCGCGCGCGTCGGCGGGCGACTTCGCAGACGCGCGGGACTTGCCGCCGATCGAGAGCGACACCTCCAGCCGGTCGGCGGCGGCATCGTAATCGCTCGAGAGCGTTTGCAGCCGTTCCCGTGTCTCCGCATCGCCGATCAGGCTCGACCAGCGGCGGGCGCGTTCGGCCTGCTCGCGCAGGCGCAGGATCTCCTCGAGGATCTCGACGTCGTTCATGGCGCCTCCCGTGCGGCCTCGTCGGCGCGCGCCGGCAGATGCCGGGTCAGGAGGGCATCGAGATCGGCGAAGCGGCGGCAGAGGTGGGCGACGCCGTCGTCGCGCCACCGTGCCTCGCCGCCCAGCACGAGTGTGGTTCCTGCGGCCCGTGCGGCGGGCGCGAGGGCGGCCTGCAGGCTGGCGAGCGCGGCGGGCTCCGCGCCGAACGGCGCGGAGACGATGCAGAACTCGGCCCGCAGGGAGGCCACCATGTCCGGCAGCTCGGCGAGCGGCGGGCCCTCGCCGATCCACACGGCGGCGCAGCCATGTCCGGCCAGCACCAGCTCGACCAGCGACAGGCCGAGCGTGTGACGTTCGCCCGGCGCCGTGAGCAGCAGGGCGCGCGGCAGCGCCGGGACGGCGGCCGGCATGATCTCGTCGTTGGCGGCCGCGACGGCGGGCGTGGCGCCGCTCGTGACCTTCGCCAGCGTCCGCGCGGCACAGAGGGCGGCGGCGCGCTGCAGCGCCTGCGAGGCGACATGTTCCTCGAAGACACGGCAGGTGCCGACGCTCCAGAGATCGCCCAGCTCGACCAGCACGCGGCCGAGCTCGTCGGCGACCGGGCTCCAGGAGGTGGCTTGCGAGCGCGCCGCTCCGAGCTGCGCGGAGAGCGCAAAGGCATCGCCGGCGAGGAGGGCCTTCAGCCAGGCCGCCAGCCGCTGCTCCTGTTCCGCGGTGCGCGCCAGCCTCAGCCGCTTCACCACCTCGTCGGCGGGGATGCGCCGGTGGCCGCCTTCCGTCCGCGCCGCGCGCATCAGTCCGGCATCCACCCAGCGCTGGATGGTGATCGGCGCCACGCCGAGGCGCCTTGCGGCGTCTCCGACCGTCAGAAGCGGGGCGATGTCTGGGGAGAGGGGCGGGGGAAAGGACACTTACGACTACTCTGCTGAATACCACACGATGACTAAGGAGATCCCAAGCTCCGCACTTGAATGTGCGATATTGAACTAACACAAATCGCACATGATGGGTTGCCTCGACCGGCAGGAAGTATTCCTCCTCATGCCGGCGGACAGGGATAAAGTCCGGGCGTGCTCCCGGTGGGGCTGCGACGCCCGGGCGCGCCGGAATCGCTTGCCGCGCCGCGAAAGGGGGCCATGTTGAATGCACAAACAATGAAGGACGCGCCGGGCCCCGCCGCCCGCGGCGACCGCAGCAAAACGGGGCCAGGCAGAAGACGATGACACCCACGACCCTCGAGATCGTTGCGGCGATCCTGTTCGCGCTCGCGCTGATCCACACCTTCTCCACCAAGTTCTTCGAGTCGATGGCGCACCGCCAGCCCGCCCATGCCGGGCTGTGGCACCTGCTGGGCGAGGTCGAGGTCGTGTTCGGCCTGTGGGCGATGGCGCTGATCGTGGCGATGGTCGCGCTGGTGGGCGGCGGCCCGGCGCTGGCCTATCTCGAGGGCCAGAACTTCACCGAGCCGATGTTCGTGTTCGCCATCATGGTGGTGGCCGCCAGCCGGCCGATCCTGCGGCTGGCGATGCGGGTCGTGGCGCTGGCGGCGCGCGCCATGCCGTTGCCGGGGCAGGTCGGCTATTACCTGGTGACGCTGAGCCTGGTGCCGCTGCTCGGCTCGTTCATCACCGAGCCCGCGGCGATGACGCTGGCCGCGCTGATCCTGCTCGACCGCTTCTATCGCGCCGGCATCTCGACGCGGCTCATGTACGCCACGCTCGGCGTGCTGTTCGTGAACATCTCGATCGGCGGCACGCTGACGCCGTTCGCCGCGCCGCCGGTGCTGATGGTGGCGGGCAAGTGGAACTGGGACTTCGCCTTCATGGCGCAGAATTTCGGCTGGAAGGCGATGCTGGCCGTGTTCGTGAACGCCATCGCCGTCACCGCCCTGTCGTGGCGCGAGCTGGCGCGCCTGCCGGTGGCCGCGTCGGTCCAGGTCGACGACACGCCGGTGACCGTGACGGCGATCCATCTCGCCTTCCTGGCGGGAATCGTGTTGTTCGCCCACCATGCGATCGTGTTCATGGGCCTGCTGCTGTTCTTCATCGGCTTCTGCCACGCCTACACGCGCTACCAGGACAAGCTGATCCTGCGCGAGGGGCTGCTGGTCGGCTTCTTCCTCTCCGGGCTCGTGGTGCTGGGCGGCCAGCAGCGCTGGTGGCTGGCGCCGCTGCTCGACGGGCTGTCGCCGGTCCAGATGTTCCTCGGCGCGACGGCGCTGACGGCGATCACCGACAATGCGGCGCTGACCTATCTCGGCTCGCTGGTCGAGGGCCTCCCGCACGAGCTGCGCTATGCGCTGGTCGCGGGCGCCGTGACCGGCGGCGGCCTCACCGTGATCGCCAATGCGCCGAACCCGGCCGGCTTCTCGCTGCTGAAGGAGTCGTTCCCCGGCCAGGCGATCAACCCGCTCGGCCTGCTGGCGGCGGCGCTGCTGCCGACGCTGGTGGCGGGCGCGGCCTTCCTGTTCCTGTAGAGGCGCGCCGCCTGCTCGTCCCCGGGCCTATCCGAAGTCGGGCAGGCGCACCTCGAGGTCGGCGCCCAGGAACGTCCTGCCCGCGAGGGTGCGGATGCCCGGCAAGCCCAGCACGTGCAGCACGGCGCGGAAGAGCGACAGTCCCGCCTTGGTGTGCGGGTTGAAGAGGCGCGGCAGGATCTTCGGCACGTTCTGCTTCTCGGACACGATCGGCCGCATGAAGCCTTCGTATCTCTCCAGCGCCTCGGCCGGCGTGGCCGCTCGGGCCAGTTCGCCGGCCAGCACATAGGCGCCGACCAGCGCCAGCGTGGTGCCGATCCCGGCCAGCGGCGTCACGCACCACGCGGCATCGCCGGTCAGGATCACGCGGCCGGCGCCCCATCGCTCCAGGCGGACTTGGCGCAGCGCATCGAAATAGAACCAGTCGCTGCCCTCCAGCCCCTCCAGGATACGGGGCGTCTGCCAGCCGACCTGGGCGAATTGCCGGGCGAGGAACGCCTTCTGCTCTGCCGGCGGCCAGCTCTCCTCGCCGCCGCTCGGCTTCTGGATCGTGAGCAGCGCCATGGTGCGCCTGTCGCGGCCGGGGCGCAGCGAGGCGCTGCGGCCGCCGGTCGTGTGGTACCAGAGCCAGAGCGAGCCATCGCCGGCGACACGCGGGATGTCGAAATAGCCGATGCAGACGTCGAGCCAGCGCGGGCGGTTCTCGCCCGGCATCACGAGCTCGCGCGTCGACGAGCCGACGCCCTCGGCCACCACGACATGGTCGCAGGTCTCGCGTCGTCCGCTCTCGAACTGCACGACGACGCCGTCCGCGGTCTGGTCGATCTCGCGGATCGCGTCGCCGAAGCGCACGCGGGCGCCGGCCCGTTCGGCCGCGTCGAGGAGGAGTTTCGCGAGATCGCCGCGCAGGATCTCGAGTTCGGCGGTGATGCCGCTGGCGCCGCTGTCTTCGGTCGTGAACCTGGCGATCTCGCGCCCGGCTTCGTCGACCCAGGCCGTGCCGGTCTCGCCGGTGCCGGCTCGGAGGGCGGCCTGGTCGAGCCCCATGCGTTTCAGCACGTCGCGGCCCGCGCCCCTCACGTCGACATTCTGCCCACCGTCGCGGAATGCGCGAGACCGTTCGACGATCGTTACGTCGAACCCGTGGCGGGCGAGCCAATAGGCCGCCGTGCTGCCGGCGATGCTCGCGCCCGTGACCAGGACCGGTCTGCCCATGCTGCCTCGTCTTTCCGAAGGTTGCCGACGGCGGGATCGCGCATCGGTACGGGGAATACGGCGGGCGGGGTCGGCCGGATCGGCTTGCTATGCCGCCTGCGATGCCGTCGGGGCGCACGAGGCCGCGCCGGCATCGAGCGCCGGCAGGTAGATCGAGAAAGTCGTGCCTTCGCCCACGATGCTGTCGAGCGTGACGAAGCCGCCCGACTCGGACGCGAAGGTCGCCACCATGCTGAGGCCGAGGCCGGTGCCCTTGCCTTCTTTCTTCGTCGTGAAGAACGGCTCGAGCACGTCGTCGAGCAGCTCCGCCGGGATGCCGGCCCCGGTGTCGACGACGGACACCTTTACCCAGTGGCCCGGCGTGGCGTCGAAATGGACCGGCAGGTCGCCGACCAGGATCTCCTCGTTGCGCGCGACGATCCGGATCGTGTCGCCCGCCTTCATCGCGTCGCGCGCGTTGACGACGAGGTTGAGCAGGGCGGTCTCGAAGCCGGTGCGATCGAGCAGGCAGGGACGCAGCCCGGCCTCGCACTCGGCCTCGACGCGGACCTGCGGCACCGCCGTCGTGAGCAGCGGCATGAAGCCCTCGACGATGCCGGACACGTCGCTGCGCTCCGGCTTGAGCGCGCGGCGCCGCGAGAAGGCGAGCAGCCGCGCCACCAGCTTGGCGCCGCGCTGCGCCGCCGCCAGCGTGAGGTCGACCGTTTGCCGGAAGGGCGAGTTGGCCGGCAGGTCCTCCTGCAGCGTCTCCATGCGGATGGTGATGACCGACAGGAGGTTGTTGAAGTCGTGCGCGATGCCGCCCGTCATCTGGCCCAGCGCGTCGGTCTTCTGGTACTGGCGGATGCGGTCTTCCATCTTCAACCTCGCCCGCTCGGCGCGGCGCCGCTCGGTGATGTCCCGTGCGATGATCATCACGGCGCGCCGTCCGTTGACGTCGAGCTCGCGGGTCGTCAGCTCGACCGTGAGGCGCTTGCCCGACCGTGTCGGATGGCTGGTCGTGAAGATGTGGCCGGGCCGGCCGAACTCGGGATGCGCCAGCATGCGGCCGAACTCGGCCAGTTCGGCCTCGGTCAGGATGGCGGAGAACGGCATCCCCAGGAATTCGCGGCGCGACCAGCCGTAATTGTCGATCGCCGCCTGGTTGACCGCGAGGAAACGGCCGCGCTCGGTGTCGAGCAGGAAGACGGGATAGGGGTTGGCGTTGAACAGCGCGAGGTAGCGGTTTTCCGTCGCGAGCTGGGTGAGCCACTGCCGGCGCAGCCAGAAGATCAGCGCCGCGATGACCGCGGTCGCCCCGATCCAGCACGCGACGCCGAGCGAGGCATAGTTCTCCCACGGCCCGAGGACCGCGGTGCGCGGCAGGCCGACGGCGACGACGAGATCGCCGTGTTCAGCGATGCGGTGGAAGCTTATCAGCCTGATTCCCCCGCCGGCTATCGCGCCGACACCCTCCACGAACCCTGTATGCTCGCGGCCGAAAGCCTCGACGAGCCTGGGGTTCGGAATGACGCGGCCCATCTGGGCGTCCGCGATGGGGGTCCGCATCATCAGCGTGCCGTCGGTGTCGAACAGGCCGACGGAAAGATCGGTGACCCCGCCGCCCACCGCCCAGACACGCGCGAAATAGAACGGGTCGAGGGCGGCGACGACGAGACCGGCGAACCGACCGTCCGGCGTCGTGAAGGAATGCACGACGGGGATCAGCCACTCGCGTGCGCCCGGTCCGGACCGGTAGGGCTTTTCGAGCTGGACGGAGCCGTCGGCCAGCGCCTTGTGCTTCTTGAAGTAGGTCTGGTCCGCAAGGCTGCGGCCGTTGGTGTCGTTCGAACTGTAGATGATCGTGCCTTCCGCATCGACAATGCGCAGGTCGGCCAGATAGAGACGGTTGGCGATCAGCGCCTGCAGGCGCTGGTCCACCGTCAGCGGCCCGCCGTAGCTCTGGGTCACGTAACCCTCTGCCGTCTCCAGGGTCTGCTCGATGCTTTCGAGCGTCCGTCCGGTTTGTTCGGCCACCACTGCCGCGACCGAATCGGTGAGCCGCCGCCCGGTATCGAGCGCCTGCTCGCGGGAGCCCGCGAGGAAGAAGAGCAGCGCAATGCCCAGCACGATCATGAGGCCGGCCGCCGCCGCGGGAAGCGCGAAGCGGACCACCTGCTCCATGCGGGCGATATCGCGGGCAACTGTCTTCATGAGGAACGCGCCTTACGT
>VFQP010000694.1_pt1 | contig 57178 bp, 60 predicted proteins | sample 3512351 | NCBI WGS metagenome assembly VFQP01 (sample SAMN10412372, study PRJNA504923) | tailings metagenome | isolation source: Relicate 1 Philex TSF1 revegetated site | place: Philippines: Tuba, Benguet | collected 2017-08-29 | reverse complement strand
TCCTGCCTCTCTCCATCATGATCGGGCTGCCGATACCCTTCGGCAACGTGCCGCCAGTCGCCGCCATCGCCATGATCGCGTTCGCCTTGATCTTGCGGGATGGGCTTGCACTTATTCTCGCGTTTTTGGCGGCCATCCTGGCAGCAGCATGGGTCGCTTTCGTGTTCTGGTTCGGCGGCGAACTTCTGATCCGGATCTGGCCGCTGTCTGGATGATCGCGAGCAATCCATTCTTGCCCGACGGGGCGAGCGGCGTTAGGCAGCTTCATGGACAGGACATTTCATCAGGAGGTCGAGTCTGCGCTGAAGAGCCTCGCAACCGATCGCAACGGCTTGGCGCGCCAGTTGGGTTTGGCCGTCGGATCGCTCAGAGCCTGGGAAAATCGCGGCGCGCCACCTTATGCTCGGCTCGCGCTCGCCGCTTTGGTGGCGGGCCTTGATCCGGCGGAAATCCTCGCCTCCGAAAGGTGACTCACCGCCGATCTTCCGACGTCAACTCACTTCAAATATCGATCCGCTCGCTCGGCAACATCTCTGCGGCTAGGCGGTCAGGGCGGATCGATATGCCATCCACTACATCGACCTCGACAGGTTCAAGTTCGTCAACGATCCGCTCGGCCATCCGGCGGGGCCCCGCTGTGCGACTGGCCGGCGCCCGCCTTATAAAGCTGTGCGAGGACGAGGGCCTTGTTGCGCGCTTCGACGGCGACGAATTCGTCGGAATGCAAGCGGAGTTCGACAAAATGTCGCCGGAAAGCATGGCGCGCCGCCTCGTCGACCTCTTGTCGCGGACGTACATCATCGAAGGGCGTTCGGTGAATGTCTGAGCCAGCCTCGGCGTGGCCATGGGCGACGCGGGCTCGGATGTTTCTGAAACATCTCGAACGCCGATCTGGTGCTCTATGCGGCCAAACGGGGCGGCCGCGGCTGTCATCGATTTTTTCGATCCATGCATGAAAGACGCGGTGGAGGCGCGCCGGGGCTTGGAAAGCGCCTTGCGCGCCGCGCTGGCGCTTGAGGAGTTCAGTCTTGTCTACCAACCGCAGGTCGACCTTGCGACCGCAACCGTGACGGGCTTCGAAGCTCTGCTTCGGTGGACCCGTTCGGACGGAACGGCGGTGACCCCGGCCAGTTTCATAACGTGGGCCGGGGCAATAGGCCGGATGCCGGCGATCGGCGAATGGGTGCTGCGAACGGCGACGCGCGATGCAGCATCCTAGAACGGAACGCTGTCCGGTCTCGGTCAATATCCCGCCCCTGCAGTTCAAAGATGCAAAGCTTGCCGAAACGGTCCTGTCGGCCGTCGCTTCGTCCGGCCTCGCGCCGTCGCGGCTCGATCTGGAGATCACCGAAGGCACGCTCCTCGACAACTGCCGCCATTAGCGTGAATGACCGCTTCTGGGCGCAGGCAAAGCTGGCATCTACGACCGACATGGAGGCGCATTGTGGTCGAAGTACAGTAGCCTGCTGAACGGCCGCTTTCCCGGCTTGGGGCCCCAGAAGCGGTCGGGCAGCTTGCCACACCACGATGGCCGAAGTGGCCTATCAGAACGAATGTCGTGAGCGGCCATCCGCGCTCGGTCGGATGGCCGCTCTACGTCAGATCTCGGTTCTCTCGGCCAGGAGGAGCGCGTCCTCCACGTCGACGCCAAGGTAGCGGACCGTGTTCTCGATCTTGGAGTGACCAAGCAAGATCTGAATGGCGCGTATGTTCCCTGTCGCCCGGTAGATCATGGACGCCTTCGTACGCCGAAGCGAGTGCGTACCATACTCTTCCGAACGTAGACCAATTGCGGTCACCCATTCGTCGACCAGCCGAGCATACTGCCGCGTGCTCATGTGACGTGCATGGTCGACCCGGCTCGGAAACGCATAGTCCTCGACCGATCCTCCACGACGTTCAAGCCAGGCCAGAAGGCTGGTTCTCACGTCGCTGGTAATCTCGAACTGGACCGGCCGTCCCGTCTTTTGCTGAATGACGATCGCTCGCGTCTTTATCTCCGGTCCGGCGACCACATCGCGAATCCTGATCTTGACGAGGTCACAGCCGCGAAGCTTGCTGTCGATCGCGAGATCGAACAGGGCTCGGTCCCGGATGCGTCTCTCGCGATCAAGGAAGAAACGGATCGCCCAAATTTGCTTTTGCGTGAACGGACGCTTGGTGCCGACCTTCTTTCCTGCATTCCAAGCTGCGCGCTCGCGGCTGGCATCATCGAATATGGAATGGCCCATGTGAGTTCTCCTCGGCCTTGATTGGCCAAAAGAGAAAACGCCGCAGGTCACTGCCGGATTTGGGGCCGCCTGCGGACAGTCCGGTTTTAGGGATCATCGCCGGTTAGCTGCCGTTCCGAATGGCGCCCCCATTGCGGTCATACGCTATGAGATCTTGAACGCTTGGAAGCTGCCATAGGCGAACGTGGCATGTCTGGCTACGCATGCGATTACATGCGGTATTGCCAGTTCAAAAGTCGATGGAGAGAGCCTACTTTTACGGGGCGCGCGGTCTCCGTGGGAAATTTTTAAAGTATCCTTTGAGAAGCCCGTGGTTATCCAAGATTCTGAATGGATTGTTAGTGGCGGCATTCATTCGATCGGCATCCCTGATCGAGCACCATGCGCAACGCTTCCCATTCGACTTGAGCGGCTCGGAGCATTCTTCGCAAGTCCCCTCAGGTGCGGCGATCTCTCCCTTGGTGAACACGCTGGCCGTTCCGGTGTCGGCGACGAGATAGGGCGTCGGAAAACTGCGGCCTATCTTCTCGTCGTAGAAATCCGCCCCGAGTTCGGTCGCTGCCTCGCTCAGGGCCGTTTTTTTCGTGTCGGTGGATTTCGCGCCAGCAACAACGGCCGCGATGCACAGCTTGGGCACGTAGAGTATCTTGTGGCCGCCAACGTACTCGACGTAGTCCTCAAAATTAACCGCCCGAACCTCTTGTTCGTAGCTCCATTCCTGGTACTTCGAAAAATAGCTGTGATAACTCACAGCATCCCGCAGCAACATGGCGTCTCTTGGCTTCTTGCGGTAAGCGGCCATCTCCGTGAACCGAACAAGATTTTCGCTTGGACGCTCGAGGTAGGAGATTTCTCTTACCAACAAGTGCGGGAATGCTTCTTGGAACAGGGCTACATCAAATCCGATAACGAAGCCTCTATGGTTGTCCGCGTAGTGAGCCCACATGGGAGCCACCACTGGTGACTTCGAAAAACAGGTGGTCAGCTGCGAGGGGATTTCCTGGACGACCTCACTATAAGTCGCCAACAGTTCGGATCCTTGGTCGAGGTCGATTCCGAGGAAGAGCTCATATGGATCGTTATAGTCCTGTGGAAGCGAGCACTTGATACCGACATGGTCATCGCGCGTGAGAACATGATCGAGGCTGCTCTCTGAAAAGTATTTAAAAATCAGCTTCATCGGCCCTCTACCAGCATGAGCGCGCAACCTTTCGCCATCTCTCAGATCACCGATTCGATGCACTTGGCCATCTATGTGGAGGGAATTGTCGCGCTAGGAAACACAGGATTGGGTGCAAGGGCAAACACGCGAGTTTCTAAAGATGATGCAACCGGCCTACATTATCGGCAGAGCCGAGATCGTCAGTTGCCGGTCCGGTTGCCAACATAAAGGTTGCCCAATTGCACATCCTGTACAGCACTCTTCGCCTGGGGCGCTTCAGCGATAGCAGACAGACTACTTTCCCGCGTCGCGAACAAGCCTCGGCTGGTGCCGATGGCTGGGGCAGGACGACCTGCCGCAAACTCAGGAGATAAGTTCGATCTGGTCTGCGGTGAGCAAGCCTTTCGTGATTAGTTCAGCGCGGGCAGCCGTGGGATCGGTCGTGAAGAACAGGACCCGTAAATCCTCAAGCGCCCGCGAAAATGACACATAAGCGAGCTTGCGGCCACGGGCCTCTTGCTTATCCGTTCCGACTCCTGAAATCCCAGGCGTCAGGAGCTTCCCAAAATTGTAGTTGTGCCAAGCGGCTTCGACGTCGTCATAAACCACGAGTACCTTGGGATATTCCTCACCCTTTACACCATGCTGGGTACTGAATGCGGTGTTCTTGCCAACAAAGGATGTGTAGGCTGCGACCTCGCTCGTCGTCATCGCGAACAAAGTGTCGGCGAGCCAGTCGCCCTTATCCAGTCCGTGCTGCTCGGCATCATAGACTTCGGCGCGGGGATCGCGGACTAGGTTAGCCTCTAGTCGCTCGCCGACCCGGATAATCTGTTTTTCAGCAGCGAAGCTCAGAATATCGCCGATCGTCGCCGCCTCCCAGAGCGCGGCCAGCTCGGCGATGATATCGATTGACGTGTCGACCATGGATCGCAGGCTCTTGGACGCATTGATGCCATCCACCGCAAACGCGGGGCTTTGCTGCCTGAGGATATCGATCACTCGCCGGCTGTTGCCAGCGCGGTGCGCCTCGACGAGGGGCCAGATGGTGGACGTCAGCGGCAGAAGCAGGAAGTGTTCGCCTCGCTCGAAGGCGTCCTGCGCACGCGTGGACGCGAATTGCCCAGAGAACAGCCGATTAAGCGTGGCAAAGCCCATCCGCCGGGCAATCATCTGGCGGACGAGAAAAAGCTTCACGACGTCGTCGCGATCGGTCCAACCCCAGTCCGTCATTGCCTGATCCATCTGCGCGAGTGCGCGTTCGGTCTGGGCGTCTGAATACCGGTTCCGCGGTTCTTCCGGAGCCTCCGCTTTCACCAAGCGGAAGACGACACTACCTTCCACATCCTGGTTCTTGCCCGCCGGCACCTGCGCGACATCCGTGCGGAAGCCGTTGAGCAAGCGGATCACGCTCCTCGAACAGCGAAAATTCTCGACCTTGGTGATCGTCTTGCCGGTCAGAGGCGGCGCAAAGTCCTCACTGGTCTCATCGTAGATCTGCTGCCAGGGATCGCCGAAATAACCGACGATCGGCAGGCCCTCGCCTTCGCACGCGAGGTTCAGGCCACGAACGATTGTTTCGGCGGTATCTTGGGCCTCATCCACGAAGATGTACGGAAAGCGCAGTCCCAAGATACGGCGGAAGGTCGCATTTTCCTCAAGGAGGTAGGACGCGATGATTATGATATCGTCGTGCCCGAGGACGCCATTGGGATAGTCTCCATAGACGGCATCGCCATAGTCGAACTGCTCGACAGCCGCGAGTGCCGCAAGGTCCAATTCGTAACGTTCGGCCTTTGCCCGGGCCTCGCGCGCTGCTTTGCTCTGGCCGCCGTTATCCTTCGCGCGCTCCTTCGCGATCAGATCCGGCAGGCGGCGCTTTTCTAGGGCCTGGCGGATGTCCGGATGGAAACGTCCGAACTGCGCCCATAGAAAGCTGTGCAAGGTCGATACGGCATAGAGGTCGTCGAAGCCCAGCCGCTCGCTGATTACCGCCACTGCCCGCTTGGTGTAGGTGATGCAGGCGACGCGCTGACCGTTCTGTCGCAACGCCTTTCCCTTGTGCTCCCGCAACCATTCTAGGGCATCGATCAGAGAGGACGTCTTGCCGGACCCGGCACCGGCGACGAGCGCAAAGCTGACCTCGCCCTCGAGGCATGCCTGGACGTCCTTGTCGGCTTGGGTTTCAACTTTCGCCATGTCAGCCCTGCCCAAACGGAGCGGCGGGCGCGTCGCCAGGCGGAACGGGCGCTGGCTCCTCTACACCGAGAGGCCCGTTGGGCGGTGCGATCGGCGGGTAAAGCTTTGCCTCCAGCCAGACCAAGCCTTCAGCGATGTAGGCTGGGGTCTGCCAGACCTCATCGCCAGCAAGCAGGCTCATGGCGAAATCAGTCTTCTTGAAGGTGCTGGAACGGATTCGGTCGTAGATCGTCTGGTATGCGGCATCGAGGTCGTCCGGGATCGCCTTGCCGATCGTGATTTTCCCTTCGCGTAGCAACGAGAAATTATCGTACGCGAACGCCTCTTCAAGCGTGCGCGGCCGCATCGCGCGCTGGCTGCCCTGATGTGTGACGGTGATATCGCACTGGAAGGCGATGCAGCAGTCCTTCTCTTCGCTGATTTTTTCGTTCGATCCCAAGGCCATCAGCTCGTCGACGGTCGATTTGCCCAGAATATTCTTGAGGCTCGCATTCGATGTCCGGGCGTCCTGCGTATCGCCGCGGCAGGCGCTGGCGGCTGCGTCAGGCGTCACCGAATCAAGGTCGGTGATCACGAGATAGGGAATGCGCAGGAACGAGAGTAGACCCTCGAACCGGTAGGCATAGGCGCCGCCTACTTCGAGTACCGTCAGATAGGAGCTGCGCAGTTTGTTGGCCGACTTCTCGATCATTATAGGGAGAAGCAACTTTTCGACCGCACCTTCAACGAGAATCGCGGCGTCAGCGAAGAAGAGATCGCAATGAGTCAGGCGCAAATAGCGCTTTAAAAAATCGAGAGCTTCCTGGGACGACACGACGACCCCATCGACGATGTCCCCTTCCGGCTGGAACGCGCGAAGGCTGCGAACGTCCGATACGTTACGGATGCCGCTCGGCGCATCGTCGTTCGCCGCATGGCAGCGCTGGAAATAGCGCACCTTCGCGAAATCGACGGCGTCGAGGATATGGGAGGAGTGAGTTGTCACGACCATCTGGGGGACTGCGTCGGAGAGCCCGGCAGCCTCGGCGGAATCCTTGATGACTTTCCAGATATTGGTGATGAAGGTCTGCTGCACCTGAGCGTGGAGATGGACCTCGGGCTCCTCAATGAAAATCAGAAGGCATAGCGGCCGATTTTCAGGTGTCGCGAGCCATTGCGAGTGAAAATGGCGGACTTGGATCGCCATATAGATGAGATTCTTGAACCCTAAGCCGTTGTAGAGTTCAGGCAACTCGTGCTTGCGGGCCGGATCTACGTACAGAAGCTCGGTATTGCCCTTGAGGGCCGTTTCCGGACTGAGTGACGAAATGATCCTGAGGTCCCGGTCATTGACGGAGGGCACGCCCAGGCCCTTGATCAGGTCGATAAGGGGCGCAAACTGGACCTCGTAGTGATCGGTCAAGCGCGAGTTGTTCTCATCGATGACCTTGTGGGCATCGGCCGCGGGACCTGCGTCCTGAAGGTTCTTCCGGTAGAAGGCAGCAAAGGCCGACGACAGCCGGTTGCTCCGGCTGCTTTCATCGTCGTTAATGTTGCGCTGCGCATCGACGAACTCGACCCGGATCAGGTGCTTCAGGAGCCGCTTGCCTTCTTCCGGCTCAATCGCGGCAGCATGGATTGACTCATTATTTTCCTCGTCCGTCCGCTGCGCCAAGGATGCGAAGCGGACGATGCTGTGCCGGGCGAGGTTGGTATCCATCGCCAGATACTGGAAAAGAGTCTTGCCCGGGCTGCCATCTTCCTGGGGAGGATAGGCGGCATTGTAGGCCGTCCGGAGTTTCACCGGGTCCGCGAACCCGAAAGACAGCCTAAGGCCGACGCTCTCGAAGTCTTCGAGATTGGGTAGAAGCGAAAAGACGCGGCCGTAAGCGACCGAGTCGGGGTCGATCGCAAACCAAAGATCCAGTTGGATCTCGGGCAGGTTCGATGGGTCCCCGCAGGCCGAAAATGCCTCAAAGTCGGACATACGTGACACCGAGAAATCGTGGATCCTGAACTCTCGCCCCCCGAGAAAGCAGCGAAATATCGCCGTCGCGGAGGTCTTCCCGCTGTTGTTGGGACCAACGAAGAGCGTGTCCTGATCCTCAATGTCGATCCGGACGTTCTCGAGGCGTCGGAAATTGCGGATCGCGACCGAATTTAGCTTCATAGTTCCCCCTCGGAGTGTGGTCTGTTCCGCCCAACACAGTATTTTTGGCGCAGCGGCGCAATATTAAATCAACAATGCAAAATTGCGTAAGCACAAGTGTCGGTAAGAGTAGGTGCTGGCTACGGATTTCCGCTCGACCTCATTGACTCGCTCTATCTTGGATGGCTTGTGAACATAACACTAGATTATAGTCAGACGAGCAATGCGTTTTCAGAGCCTCCACCGACTAAGTGCACCCTGCTGCCGAAGTGCGGCCACCTGAATGGCTGCTTTCCTAACTCCGTGGCCCAGAAGCGGTCAGTCAGGAATCCACCCCTTAGCCGCCATCCGGTGGCACGACGTCATCGGGTATTTCGCGCAGGAAGTTGTGGCCGCTCTGGAGGTGGTGGCCGAGCGTCTCGACGAAGCCCTCAAAGCGCTCGCGGCCCTTCACCTGCGCGCTCGCCTGGTCGTCGGTGGCGAGCGGCGGCGTGATGGTGAGCCAAAACCGGATGAACAGGGCGAGCGTGTCGGCCGTGATGCGAAGATCGCGCTCGATGCGGGCGGACTGGCGCGAGAGACGATCGAGCCGCCGGGTAAACGCTGCCTCGCGCATGTCCTGGGCATCCGGCGAAAGGAAGGAAGCCACCGCCGCCTCGACGACGGCCGAACGCGAGAGGTTTCGTTGAGCGGCGAGGACGTCGAGGCGGCGGCGCAGGTCTGAGGGGAGCGTGAGCGAGAGACGATCGCGCATGGGGGACTCCTAGAGGTCGATGCCTTCGTCGGGATTGAGCGATGCCTGACGGGCGATACCGCCCATCTGCCGGCGCAGGGCCTGGCGCTGGCGCGCCGTCTGCTCGGCGTCGTCGTCGAGGATGATCTTGAACTCCTCGGCCGGACGCTTCGGCGTGGTCTCCTTGGCGATAGCGACGTGGTCGGGAAGCTCGGGCTCGCGGCGCAGGCCGGCATTGTTCCTGTCGGCCTTGGTCTTCTCGATCTCGGCGCGCAGGGCGTCGTCCGGCTCGCGCGCGGCTAGATCGCTCCAATCGTCCTTGCGCTTCGTCGGCACGATGATCGAAGGATCGGGCGGGCCGACGATACGCTCCATGAAGCGCGCATCTCGAAAGTATCGTGCCTTCTTCGCCCGGATCGGCGGGGAACCCGCAACCATGACGATTTCGTCGTCGGGCGGGAGCTGCATGATCTCTCCCGGCGTCAGGAGCTGGCGCGCGGTCTCCGAGCGCGAGACCATGATGTGCCCGAGCCACGGCGCGAGGCGGCTGCCGGCGTAGTTCTGCATCGCCTTCATCTCGGTGGCGGTGCCGAGCGCGTCCGAGATGCGTTTGGCCGTGCGCTCGTCGTTGGTCGCGAAGCTGACGCGGACATGGCAATTGTCGAGGATCGAGTTGTTCTGCCCATACGCCTTCTCGATCTGGTTGAGGGATTGGGCGATCAGAAAGCTCTTGATGCCGTAGCCCGCCATGAAGGCCAGCGCCGACTCGAAGAAGTCGAGACGGCCGAGCGCCGGGAATTCGTCGAGCATCATCAGGACGCGATGGCGGCGCTCTCCGGCGTGTAGGTCCTCGGTCAATCGCCGGCCGATCTGGTTGAGCACGAGCCGGATCAGCGGCTTGGTGCGCGAGATGTCAGATGGCGGGACGACGAGGTAGAGCGTGGCCGGCCTTTTGTCGGCGACGAGATCAGCGATGCGCCAATCGCAACGCGATGTGACGGCGGCAACGACGGGATCGCGATAGAGACCGAGAAAGCTCATCGCCGTCGAGAGGACACCCGATCGTTCATTGTCGGATTTGTTGAGCAGCTCGCGCGCCGTCGAGGCGACGACGGGGTGCGGTCCCTTCTCGCCGAGATGCGGGGTGGCCATCATCGCGTCCAGCGTCGCCTCGATCGTGCGCCGCGGATCGGACAGGAACGCTGCAACGCCGGCCAGCGTCTTGTCCTTCTCGGCGTAGAGGACATGGAGGATCGCGCCGACGAGCAGCGCGTGGCTGGTCTTCTCCCAGTGATTGCGCTTTTCGAGCGAGCCCTCGGGATCGACCAACACGTCGGCGACGTTCTGGACGTCGCGCACTTCCCACTGGCCGCGCCTGACTTCGAGCAGCGGATTGTAGGCGGCCGACTCCGCATTGGTCGGATCGAACAGCAGCACCCGGCCATGCTGGGATCTGAACCCGGCGGTGAGCTGCCAGTTCTCGCCCTTGATGTCGTGAACGATCGCCGAGCCGGGCCAGGTCAGGAGCGATGGTACGACGAGGCCCACGCCCTTGCCCGATCTCGTCGGCGCGAAACACAGCACGTGCTCGGGGCCGTCGTGCCGCAGATAGTCGTGCTCGAACTTGCCCAGCACCACGCCGTCCGGGCCGAGAAGGCCGGCCTCGTTCACGTCCTTGCTTTCGGCCCAGCGCGCCGAGCCGTAGGTGTCGATGTCGGGTGCTTCGCGGGCGCGCATGACCGACAGGGTGATGGCGACGGCGATGGCGAGGAACCCGCCGGACGCGGCGATGATCCCGCCCTCGTAGAAGATACGCGGCGCATACGCCTCGTAGAAAAACCACCACCAGATGAGCGCTGGCGGATAATAGACCGGCCAGCCGAACAGCTCGAACCAGGGCGGGCCGAGTTGGGCCTGAAAGCCGAAGCGCCAGGCGACCCATTGCGTGCCGGCCCATGTGGTCGACAGGACGATGAGCAGGACGATGCTGATCTGGCCCCAGAGGATCTTGGTCGCGGGCATCGCTGGAGGTCCTTTCAGGGTTTGGGGGATTACAGGCCGAGGTCGCGCTTGCGCCCCAGACTCCACTCGATCCCGCCGCCGCCCGTCGCGACGCCGGAGATGTGCTGGCCGAGCTTGGTCTCGATCTCTCGGGACCAGGGCACGAGCTGGAAGCCGAGCGCACCGTCGAGGCCGCGCCCCTCGATCATCGCGAAGCGCCCGGATGAGAGCGTGAGCTGGCGGCGATAGACGCCAGCGACATGCTCGCCCGCCTTCGCCTCGACATGGGCAAGACCGGTCTCGGCCGAGAGCTGCTCGCCCACGGCTTCAAGCTCGCGTCGCCGCAGGGTCGCCAGGAGATTGCGTTGCAGGACGATGCGCTGGCCCTCGCGGCGGGCGAGGCCCTCGTCGGCGAGATGCCCGGCGCGCGCGTCCATTGCCTCATGAACCTCGCGCCCGAAGCCGCTCGTGCCGAGCGCCATGGGCTCGCGCTCGACCAGACGATGATCGAGCCAGGTTGCACCAGGCGCCGTGATCTGGGACTGGAGATCGAGGTCGGAGCGGTTGGCGAGAACGAGCGTCGGACGCTCCTCGCCCTTGCGGCCGAAACGGCGGACCTCGACGAGGCCGCCGATGGGCGGGGCGTGCGTGAAGGCTTCGACCCCGCGCACCCGGACGTGGTGGGCGCGCCCGTCCACGCCGTCGATCACGGCGTAGGCTTCGCCGGTCAGCTCGTTATGCAGGCCCTTGTCAACGAGCCGCCCGACGATGGACGGGCCGTGCTTGCCGGCGTCGATCACATAGTCGGCGACGCCGCGCTCCTCGCCGCGATCGGCGAAAGCCCGGTGCATGGTCTTGATGATGTCGCGGCGTTGGCCGAGATCGCGCAGGGTGCGCTCGGCCTTCGGCTCCAGCATCCACTCGCCGGGACCGCCTTCGGAGGCGAGCCCCATCTTTTCGAGATGGCGCATCCGGCCGATCATCAGGCGGCGAGTTTCGGGATCGGACGGCCCCGGCCGTTCCGGGCGCAGGTCGACATATCCGAGGTCATCGGCGTGGAAGCGGATTTCCCGGTCGAGCCGCGTCCAGCGGTCGGCCGCCACCTCGCGCTCTAGCGCCGAGCGGATTTCATGCTCGGGCTTCGGCCCCAGCTCGAGCTCGACGAGGTCCTCCGCGCGCGAACGAAACCCTCGGCTGATATAGTCGCGCGAGATAACGAGATCGCCGCCGGTCTGGTCGACGCCGCGCACGAGAAGATGGACGTGCGGGTTGTCGGTGTTCCAGTGATCGACGGCGACCCAGTCGAGGCGGGTGCCGAGGTCGGCTTCCATCTGTTTGACAAGATCGCGGGTGAACTCTTTGAGGTCGCCCATATCGGCGGCGTCCTCGGGCGAGACGATGAAGCGGAAATGATGCCGGTCGTCCTTGCAGCGATCCGCAAAAGCCAGATCGTCTCCACGGTCGGAATCGGCGTCGAACATGACGCCCTTCTCCCCGTCCCGGCTGACACCATCGCGCTTGAGATAATTGAGGTGCGCGGACATGGGCGCGGCGCGGAAAGCGCGGCCCTTGTGGCGGGCAATGCGCGCCGAGACGACGACGCGGCGGCTGGAGCTGAACAGGCGGTTTCGCGAGAAGACGTTGCGGCCGCGCCCGAAGGTCGAGCGGCCACCGAAACGGGTGGCGCTTGCGCCGCCCTGGCTGGTGCTCGAGCGTTGGGCCGCGCGCAGCACCTGATTGATGAACGGTTTGGTGCGCGGCGCAGGGGCCGAGCGCGGCTTGCCGGGCCGGATGCGGAACTCGCGGTCGTCGCCACTCATCGCCGCCTCCCGAGGGGCCGCGGAGCGCCGTGCATACGAAACGCCCTTGAAATCCTTGGCGAAACCCCGGTTTCGTAATATCGACCGCCCGCCATGCGCACGAAAAGACTAGCCATGCCAATGGGTTGGATGCCGTGTGCGCAGGCGCTTTTATCTTGCCGTGCTTCTCCGGTCGGGTAAGCGTCCGGTCCCTGCACCCAATCCGGATAGTGCAAATTCGCGGCATGTCGGGTTCCTTCGTACACTGGAGGGCCTCCTATGAATTTGAGACATTTCGAGAACACGGCGCGGCAATCCTGGTGGCTGGTTCACATCGAAGCGTGGCGTCAGAGCGGCTTGGACCGGACGAACTATTGCCGCCAGCACCGCCTGACGAAGACGACGTTCGACCGCTGGCTGAAGTATCTGGCCGGCAAGGAAGCGGCGCGTAAGCATGCGGAATATCAGGCGGAATTGCGCCGCCAGAAGAAGCTCGAAACGCGGGAAAAGCGCCGGCAGAAGCGCGCGCGGCTGCGCTTCAGCGTCAGCACGAACACGCGTCATCGGGCGCTTCAGGCGTTCTGGGCGATGCATGTGGAGGCGTTGAACTGGAGCGGCATGGGTGTACGCGAGTATGCTGCGGTGCTGAATCTTTCGCCGACGAGCCTGCGCAAATGGCGCGACTGGCTGGATGACAACGACGAGCAGATCGACTGGCGGGCTCATCTGCATCCCTCCGCCCGTCCGGTCGTTAGATCTAGTGCTAAGGATGCGGCGTCGGAAAACCGCTTGACGGTCGCACGGAAGGATGATCCGCCGCCGCCAAAACAGCCTGTCCGCCGCTTCTTCAGCGATGAGCAGAAGCGCGCCATCGCGCTGGAGAGTGACAGGCCGGGCGTCAGCGTGTCGGCGGTCGCACGCAAGCACGGCATCGTCACCGGCATGCTATTCCGCTGGCGGGTGGAGTTCGGCATTACGCAGAAGAAGCGCGCGCGTCTTGCTCCCGTCGCGAATGCCGACGAGCCGGCGAGCATCGCCGTGCTGCACGACCTGTTGCAGCCGCCGGACGGTATGACGGCCGTGGAACTGGCGGACGGGCGGCGTGTCTTCGCGCCGGAAGGCAGCGATCCGGATGCTGTTCGCGCGCACGTCGCGGCGCAGGAGGCGGACACATGATGGTCGTTCCGGCCGGCGTGAAGGTGCATCTGGCGCTCGGCTACACCGATATGCGCAAGGGTCTCGACGGGCTCGCGATGTTGGTGCAGCAGACGCTGAAGAAGGACCCGTTCTCCGGCCATCTCTTCGCCTTCAGGGGGAAGAAGGCGTCGATGCTGAAGATCCTGTTCTGGGACGGAAACGGGCTTTGCCTGTTCACCAAAAGGATCGATCAGGGTGGTTTCGTCTGGCCCACGATGGCGGGTTATGACGGCTCGATCACGCTGACGCCGGCGCAGCTTGCCATGCTGATCGAGGGCATTGACTGGCGCGCTCCGGAGCGGGTCTGGAGACCGAAGCTGGCCGGCTGAGAAAGCGTCGCCAGCACTTGAAAAAGGCCCCGGATTCCTTGGGTTTTGGGCCGATTCATGATAGATTCGGTCATGTTGATCGATCTGCAAAATCTGCCTTCCGATCCAGCCCTTTTGCAGCGTCTCGTGCGCGACATGGCGGCGGCCGTCGATCAGCGCAACGGCGAGATCGAGCGCCTTCAGGCGATCATAGAAAAGCTCCGGCGCATGCAGTTCGGTCGCCGTTCCGAGCGTCTCGACGCCGACCAGTTCGAGCTCGCGCTGGAAGACCTCGACGGCGACATAGCCCGCGTACAGGAAGCCGCGCCGGTCGTCATCGCCGACCGGGAAACGCGGCAGAAACGCAATCTTCTTCCCGATCATTTGCCGCGCGAGTACAGGGTTCTCGATATCGACCACGCCGCCTGCGCATGCTGCGGCGGTCCCTTGCATGCGGTCGGCGAAAGCGTCAGCGAGATGCTCGACTGGATACCGGCGACGTTGCGCGTGATCCGCACCGTTCGCCCGAAATACGCCTGCCGGACCTGTGAAAAGATCGTCCAGCACGAAGCGCCCGAGCGGGTGATCGCCGGCGGTCTGGCGACGCCGGCGTTGCTGGCACAGGTGCTCGTCTCCAAATATTGCGATCACACGCCGCTTTACCGGCAATCGCAGATCTTCGCCCGGCACGGCCTCGATCTCGCCCGTTCCACGCTCGCCGGATGGGTCGGCGGCGCATGCTGGTGGCTGGAAGCCCTGCATGACAGGCTGGCGAAGAACGTGTTCGCCTCCAACTATCTGTTCGCCGACGACACGCCGGTTCCCGTGCTCGATCCCGGCCGCGGCCGCACGAAGACCGGTAGGCTCTGGGTTTATGCCCGCGAGCAGCGCGGATGGGACGGACCGGAGCCGTCGGCGGCCATCTATATGTTCGCGCCCGACCGCAAGGCCGAGCGTCCGGCATCCCATCTTCAGCGATTCCGCGGCGTGCTGCATGTCGACGGCTATGCCGGCTTCGAGCAGTTGGCGGGTAAGGGAGATGTCGTTCTGGCCGCCTGCTGGGCGCACACGCGGCGCAAGTTCTACGATGTCGCGCAGGCGACCGGTTCGCCGATCGCGCAGGAAGCTTTGCGCCGGATCGGCGAACTTTACGCCATCGAAGCGGAGGTTCGCGGTCAGTCGCCGCCGCACCGGCTGGCAGCACGGCGAAGTCGCTCGAAGCCTCTTGTCGTTGCGCTGAGGACCTGGCTGGAAGCGCAGATTCCGCTGATCCCCGGCGCCAGCGAGCTGGCGAAAGCCATCCGCTATGCGCTCTCCCGATGGGACGGGCTCAACCGCTTCCTCGACGACGGCTGTGTCGAGATGGATACCAACCCGGTCGAGCGTGCGATCCGCCCCGTCAGCCTCGGGCGCAAGAACCATCTCTTCGCCGGCAGCGACGGCGGAGGCGACCGATGGGCTGTCGTCTGCTCGCTCGTGGAAACATGCAAGCTCAACGGCGTCGAGCCATACGCATACCTTGTCGACGTTCTTCAGCGCATGGTCGACGGTCATCCCGTCAACCGCCTCGACGAACTCTTGCCGTGGAACTGGCAAGCGGAGAATCCCGTCAAGAGCTGACATCAGTGCAGCCCCCGGACGCATACCCCGGTCGTTCCCCTCCCGGCCCGTCCTTCCGCCGAACATTTCCGGGTGTTCTCCACGGTGCGCGACAGCACGAGATTGCTCATGGCGGACCTCCCGCGCCGGAACGTGGCGCGAAAAGGCTGCTGGCGTCGGCGGAAACCGGCTCGCCCTCATCGCCAGGATGGGCGGCGGGACGGTCTTCGGAAGGCCCCGCATCGAACGCTGGCGAGGCGTCGAAACCTGCGCCCGAGGGCCGCACGAAGAGGGGCGCGGCGCGCCAATCGGGCGGCGCGGACGGCGCAGCGGCGGCCGGAAACGGGAGCGGTTCGGCCCCGAGAATGGGGGCCAGCGCGGCGACATAGGCGCGGGTTTCGGCAGGCAGGATGCGGCCCGACGCGAGATATTCGTCGTAGCGTCCAGGGCCTGCATTGTAGGCCGCGAGCATGGCTCCGACATTGCCGTAGCGGTCCAGCATCTCGCGCAGATAGGCGGCCCCGGCATGGATATTGTCGCGGATGTCGAACGGATCGGGGCCGAGCCGGTGGCGCGCGCGCAGCTCCGCCCAGGTCTCGGGCATGACCTGCATCAGGCCCATCGCGCCGGCCCGAGAGACCGCGCGCGGATCGCCCGCGCTCTCGGCCTGAAGCACGGCCGCGATCCAGTGTTCGGGCAAGCCGAACTGGGCAGCGGCCTCGGCGATATGCGGCGCGAAGGGATCGTGCGGGACGGGCGCGGCGAGCGGCGCCTCTTGCGCCAGGGCGGCCAGCGACGGCGGGGCCGCGACGGTCAGGCCGGAAAGGAGAAGGAGGACGATGCGGCAGGGAATACCGCACCGTCGGTCCTTTCGATGCGAGGACGAACGCGGCATCGGTCAGTCCTGCTCGTCCTGCTTCTTCGGCCGAATCCAGCGCACCGCCCATCCGCGGCCGTCATCGTCGGTCGCGAACAGATGGGCGCGGATCGGCTGCGCGAAGCTCGGATCGTCGAGCACGAGATTGTATCCCGTCGCTCCCTGGCCGGTTCGCTTCCAGACCGCGCCGACCTCGGGACCGTCTTGCTCGTCGAGGTGGACGCGATAGGCCGGATAGTCGGCCGTATCGTCCGCCGAGCCGGCGTCGAGCGGCACGAGGACGAGCTGGTGGTTGAGAAAGAGCGTGCGGACGCGGCCGGAAAAGCCGGTCTCCGTGCGGGTGAACTCTCCGATGATCGCCATGTTGATGCTCCTTTGCTGTGGCGGTTGCGGATAGGGTCAGGGCTCGCGCGCGAAGCTGCGGGAGGCCCATCGGAATCGGCCGTCGCCGTCCTCGTCGGTCCAGACGGGGATGACGCGCGCGGTGATGGTCGAGGCGGGAAGCGGCCCGAAATACCGGCCGTCGAGGCTGTCGGGCGCGTCCCAGTTCATCAGGAAGACCTCGCCGGGGCGGAGCGTACGGCAGCCCTGCCAGGCGGGCAGATCGCGCCCGAGGCCGTCGTGTTCGCGGGCCTCGCCATAGGCGTGGTCGTAGGCGACGATCGTCGTCCCGGGCCGGCAGACCTCCGTGCCGGGAAGCGCCAGCACGCGCTTGATGAGGGGCACGCCGCGCGGCAGGTATCCGCGTTCGTCGAGGAGATCGGCGATGGCGGCGGGCGGCGTCACCGCGACCAGATCGCCGACCTCGACACGCCCGGCCGGCGCGGTGCGGTAGAGCCCGAGCGGGGCGCTGGCCGAGGCGTTCCAGACATAGCGCGGCGCGTGACCGGACAGGATCGGGGCGAGGACGAGCGCGGCCGCGCCGAGCGTCACGGCGATGGTTGCGCGGCGGCTCATGGCTGGATGCTCCGCCGCGCGAGCCAGGCGCGATGCTGGTCGATGGCGTAGGCGCGCGGCTCCTGGCCGGTCGTCAGGCGGTTGTGGACATGACGCCAGTAGTCGGGCGCGGCCTCGGCGGGATCGAGGCCGAGCGCCTCCACCGCATCGACGGCTTGCAAGACCTTTTCCACCTTGGGCCAGCCCTTGATCGACAGGAGCAGCTCGCCGCCGCGCCGCACGAAGGGCAGCGTCTGGTAGGCGTCGCCGGGGCCGGGCGCGCGCACGATGTCGATGCGCGAGACGATCGTGCCGTAGGCATTCGACGCCCACCGCACGAAGCAGAAGATCGAGCCGGGGGCGAAGCTGGCGATGCGGCGCCGCGCGTCGAGGCGCTGCTCGGCGGCCGGACGGCCGAAGCGCAGCCAGTGCTCGACGCGGCCTTCGCGCCAGATCAGCTCGACATGGGTGAGATGGGGCGCGGCCTTGTAGGCGGCGCGCACGTCGGCGGGCGGCCTCATTGCGAGCCTCCCGCGCCGGGCGTCCTGGCGCCTTCGGCGGGGTTTTCCCCGGTCTCCCGGCCCAGAAGAAAGTTAGAATCGTTGTTAGACTCTCTGTTAAGGCCCGGAATCGTCGTTTCCGGCCAGAGCGTTAGCTGGGGTTCGTGCGTGCGATCTCCCGAAGGGTTTGCGTGCGATCTCCCGACGCCGCGTGCGTGTGATCTCCCGATGGCGTCCACAGGCGTTTCCACAGGGTGGGAAGGATCGGCGGGCAGGATGCGCAGCAGCTCGCGCCGGCCCTCGCGCTCGACGCGCAGACGATAGCCCGGCAGGGGCTGGCGGGCGGCGATGCGGCGGAGCTGGATGGCGAAGTCGGAGGGGCGGACGAGGCTGCCCGACTTGGCGTGAAGGTGCCGGAAATCGAACAGCCAGCCATGCGGCTGGTGCCCCGCGTGCTTGCGCGCGACGCGATAGAGCCAGCGTTCGATTCCGCCCTTCAATCGGAAATAGGCCGGGTCGATCGCGAGCACCAGCGATCGGTCGATGACGCCGCGATAGAACCAGTCGGGCAGCACGAACTCCATGCCCTCGACGCGCCCGTCGCGGCGCGTCAGCTCCTCCCATTCGTTGAGCCAGGAGAACTGGTGGCGGCGCCAGTGATCGCCCTGCCGGATGGTGGTGCGGATGACGGTGGATTGCAGCCGGGCGAAGGCGGATTTGAGCAGCTTGTAGTCGCTGGCGCCGGTCTCGCGGCCGATGGCCGTGAGCAGATGATAGGGGGTGAAGCGCAGGAACCGCGAGGTCGGAAGGCCGAGATTCTGCGCCTCGACGATCTGGCTGGCGGCCCAGATCAGGACGTCCGCGTCCCATATGGTCGCCATGCCGTGCTCGGCGACGGCATGGACTTCGACGCGCACGCCGCCCGCCTCGTAGAGAATCGGAACGACGCGGCGGGACTTGGCCAGCGAGAAGAACGGGCGCTCCATCAGGTCGCGCTGGTCGCGCGGGCTGGCGTCGCCGGTCGCCACGACGAAGGGCGACAGGGTTGCGCGTTCGGACGGAAGGAATCGGCGGCGCGGCATGGTCCGGCCTCAGCGCCCGTAGCGGCCCGGATGGGCCGGAGGGTGCGGCTCGTGCCGCTTGGCGGGCAGCACCGCGCCGCGCGGATCGGAGGTCGAGGTGACGGCGCCGCTGTCGGCCCAGGCTTCGAGATCGTCGATCGCATAGACGACGCGGCCGCCCAGCTTGCGATAGGCGGGGCCGGTGCCGTAGGTGCGGTGCTTTTCGAGGGTGCGGGGGGACAGGCCGAGATACTCGGCGGCTTCCTTGGTGCGCAGGAAGCGCGGCGGCAATGCCGCGATTTTGGTGCTCATGGTCGGGCTCCGTGGCGTGTTGACGGCGCGCCGCTAAGGGGCGGCGGACACGGGCCACGGTGGCGAAGCGGGAAAGCGAAGAGGGAGTGCGAGTTAGGGGGGTAGCTAATTCGCACACCCTCGCGCGCCGCCGTTCGGCGGGCGCGATCGAGGCGATCTCAATGGTGTGGAGGCGCGGTCAGGGACGGCGGCGCGGGCGCAGGAATTTGCGGTATCCGCCCGCGATCATCTGCTGGCCCTCGCGGAACAGGCGGTTCATCTTGTCGCGCAGCGATGACGTCTTCCAGGGATCGGAGGCGACGCGCTCCGCGCCGAAGAACACCTCCGCGATCTCGCGCAGGGACGCGCCTTCGCCGCGCCCGTCCACGGTGCGCATCATGAGCCGCAGGTCGCGGCGCTTCTGAAGGCTGACGGTCCTGTCGAGCGGCAGGGCGCGGCCATGCAGCACGCGCCAGAGACGTTCGAGTTCGCGGATGCGGTCGAGGCCGTCGGCGTCGAGCGGCACCACGGCGGCGAGCAGATCGCCGCGCCGCGCGGGGTCGAGAACGAGCAACTGGGCGTCGAGGCTGGACGCGCGAATACGCAGATGGAGGCCGTCTTCAGCGCGCCGCGCGGCGCCCAGAGCGATGGCCCCCGAGCGGTCGCCGATCGTCGGCGGCGCGGGCGAGATGGCGGTCAGGAACAGGACCGCGCTATGGGTCAGGGACGTCCAGAAGAGGGTCTGCTGCTCGAAGTTCACGCTCGGCCTGGCCGGGAAATCGCAGCCCCCAGCGGCGCATCATGCGCTGATGCACGCGCTGGAGATCACCCGTTCGTTCGAGGGACAAGGCATAGTCCTTCTGATAGTCCCGATTGCGCCGCAGGCACTCCCAGGCGAGCCCGCTGGCGGGGATCGTATCGAAGTGCTCATAAGCGGAATCGAGCCGCCATTGAGACGTATCGGGCGTCATGGCGATCCTCCCCGATCTTATTCTACTCGTCCGATGGTTGAATGATTCCGGGGGGATAAAACCGTGTGAAGCGACCGCCCGCGCACGGTGGCGTGTGCGTCACGCCACGGTCAATGCAGGCTCTGGCGCAACAGGTCGCGATAGCCGTGCTCGGTCATCCAGCGGGCGCGCGCGAGGTGCGACTGGTGGATGCGCCACGCGCGTTCCGGCTCGCGGTCGGGGTCGATCCCGAACAGGATCTCGACCGCTTCCTCCCAATCCGCCCCGTCCGCCTCGGCGTCGAGCAGGCGCATATAGAGCTTGAGATGGGCGCGGTCATAGTCGGTCATCGACCCACACTGGGGCGGTTCGTCCATGATTTCGGGGGCGGTCACAGTCGTTCTCCCACGCAGACCTGATCCAATCTAGCCGCCGCAAACGCGCTTTTTATGACCTGTGGGCCGCTTCGTGGAGTCCCGAACTCGCGAATTGGTGAACGCGCGCGGGCGCGGCGCGCGCCCCGCGATCTATTCCCTGCCGCCGATCTCCGGCCGTCCGACAAGCAGCACCCCCCGGCCCTGGGCCGATTCGATGAACACGATGCCGGCCGTTTCGAGGGAACGCTGGACCTGAACGCGGGTGGTCTCGTGAACCCCGAGACCGCTGTGCGATTCGAGGCGCTTGAGAGCTGTCAGCGATACAAGGGCCTTTTCAGCCAGCGTTTCCTGTGTCCAGCCAAGCAACGCCCGCGCGGCCCGAACCTGTCGGGCGGAGATCATGGCAAGATCACCGCCACAGTTGGGGCGCCAGACGCCACTAATACGACTATTTTAGACGCCTTTGATTTGCAACAGGCGATTTTCGGCCGGGTTTGCTTGGGAGTTCAGGCGCGCGATGGTTTGCGCGCCCGACTGATTCGGTCGCCCTCCCCTTACGGGGCGAACGGGTCCAGCTCCTCGACGATGGCGTCGTCGTCGCCGTCATATTCGGCGGCGGGCATGACGCCCATTGTGCCGTCCCCGGCCTGGAAGATGATGATCGTGACCATCAGCGTGGCCGCGAGGCTGAAGGCGAAGGCGTGTGCGTCTGCAAGCGACATATCCGGCTCCTGTTCTGATGGCGGGGACCGTTCCCCGCTCGACAGGCGCCCGGACGTTTTACGCGCGGCCGCGATCACCTTGGAGGCTTCAGCCGGAAAGGCCGCAGCTTGCTAGCGGACCCCTTCAGGGGTTGATCGTGGAAGGCCGCGCGTGAAACCGGGATTGCCTCAAAGAGCGGGGCGGGATTCCCTGCTACCGGAGCCGTGATCGCTCTTCCCGACGCAGCTTTCGCCCGCCCGGTCTCGCTTGAACGATACGGCAAAATGCCGTATATGACGCGGGAAGGAGCAAGCTATGCCCAAGACCCTCGCCGAGAACGACACCGCCCGGCTCGAAGCGCGCATCCCGGTTCAGGTCTATGACCAGATGCAGCGCGCCGCTCGCCTGCGCGGCATGACCCTGACCGGCTATCTGATCGCGACTGCGGGCGAGGACGCCCGGCGTGTCGTCGAGGAGGCCGAGATCATGCGGCTGGCGCGCGCCGACCAGATTCGTTTCGCCGAGGCGCTGATCGCGCCGCCCAGGCCCAATGAGCGGCTGGCGCGCGCGGCGAAGCGGCACGCCGAGCTGATCGAGCCCCGGTGAGCGCCCGTTTCGTCGTCGAGCCGCTGGAGAAACGGCACAAGCGGGCCGATTTCTCGTGCGGCAATGACCGGATCGACGCCTATTTCCGCGAAACCGTTTCTCAGGACGTGAAGCGCAAATATGCGACCTGCTTCGTCGCGCGGGAGATCGCGACCGACCGTATCGCGGGCTTCTACACGCTCTCGTCCAGCAACGTGCCGCTCAACGAGGTTCCCGAAACGCTCGCCAGGAAGCTGCCGCGCTACCCCTCCGTTCCGGCCGTGCTGATCGGCTGGCTCGGCAGGCATGTCGATTACGCCGGCCAGGGAATCGGCGAGGCGCTGCTGTTCGACGCCATCAGGACGGTGGCGACTTCGCCCATCGGGGCGCACGCGATCTTCGCCGACGCGATCGACGACAAGGCCGCGTCATTCTACGCGGCCTTCGGCTTCACGCCCCTGCTCGAACGGCCGCGCACGCTTTATCTGCCGGTCGCCACGGCCTTGAGCCTGCTTTCGGCGTAAGGGGCTTGCCGGACGGGATCAGCGTCGCGCTGGAAGGCGCCCGCCAGCCCTTTTGACGCCCCGTTCGCCACTTAAATGAGCGTGATCGGCAAGGTGACTGGAGGGAAATTCATGCGCATCGCAACATCCGTTCTCGCGTTGCTGGCGATCGTCACCGCGTCCGCCGGCTGCACGGCGGCGCGCGACAATCCCGATGCGGCGGTCCCCGAGATCACGCTTGCCGAGCCCGATGTGGTGATGGAAGCCGACCCGCCGCCGCCCTTCACCTATTGGGCGCCGGAGGGATCGACCATCCGCAACCATCCGCGCGACAACAGTGTATGGATCGCCGCGAAGCAAGGCGAGCACGACCGATACTACTTCGGCGACGCGTGCTCCGCATCGCGCTATCAGCGGTTCGTCGGGCATCCGATGGACCTGCTGCCGGAAAAGCCGGACGGGGCGGTGTGGCGGCAAGCCTGCACCACCTGCGCGATGACGTCCGATCTCGGCCGGGAGCGCATGAACATCGTTTTCGACGAGGACACGCGCGTCATCGAGCGGATTTCGTGCGGGTAGCGCGCTGACTGGCGGCCTTGGCGCGACAGGGCCGGAAAGAAAAGCGGAAGCAAAGGAAAAGCCCCGGCGGTCGAACCGCCGGGGCTTTGGCCCGACCTCTCAGAACGGGATGTCGTCATCGAAGCCCTCGGGAGCCGGCGGCTCGTCCTCGCGCTTGGGCCAGGCGAGGAACTTGATGCTCTCCGCGATGATCTCGGTGGAGTAGCGGTCCTTGCCGTCGCGATCCGTCCACTTGGTCGTCCTGTTGCGGCCGATGACCTGGACCAGCATCCCCTTCACGCAGTTCTCGGCGGACTTGGCGAGGCCGTTGAAGGCGACGACGCGGTGCCATTCGGTTTCGTTTTCGACATAGCCGGTCTGCTCGTTGCGGACGATCTTGCCGTCCGAGTAGCGGGGCCGCCAGGTGGCCACCGAGATGTTGGCGACGCGGTTGCCGTTGCCGGTGTTGCGGATTTCGGGGGCGGCGCCGAGGCGGCCGATGAGTTCGATCTGGTTGTGCATCTTCAGTCTCCGTTCGATCTGGGCGGAGGGACCGTCCCTCCGACGTGAACCCGGCCAAGGCCGGCGGAGGCCGCTTGCAACCGCCGATTCATCGGCGGCTTGCCCCCGGCGCCCGAGTGGGGCGGGCAGGTGCGCTTGCGCGCCAACACGGTCGGGAAGCGCCGGGGGTTGCTGGGGGCAAACGAACGGACTTAGGGATCAACGAGGAGGAGGGATGAGGGCTTCCGCAGCTTCGCACGGAGCACGCTGCACAAGCCGGGATCGCTTCGGCCTCTCGACGCCGATCGCCGCGCAGCATCGGCGAACTGGTCGTCGCGGACATAGGGCCTCCCCTTGCAGGCCGCGCCTCGGAGCGCAGATCCGGCCCGCCTGAGCGGCGCGCTGGCGAGGGACCGATGCGCGCGCTCCTGCCGATGGCTTCGCCACGGCGGGAAACGAGGATGGGGGTGCCCGGTCATCGGACCATTGACGGGAGGCCAGGCGGATATGCTGAACGCCGTCCGCGCCTCCGGGCGAGGGATCGAGAGCCGACACCCCTCGGGGCGTCAGAGCGCTGGAGAGGCTGACGGTATTTCGCGGGCCGCGCTGACCCCGTTCGAGAGCACGGCAAGCACCTGCGTTCTCCCGCCCGGGCTTCGTGGGCGCGAACGGAACGGCCTCTGAGGACGCTTTCACGTCAAAGGCCCGCCGGGAGAGGAGGATGGGTCTGGGAAGGAGGTGGAGGGAACCGTCCCTCCTTCCCAGGGGAGGAAGTTTGAAGGAGGGGCATGGCCCTTCCTTCAAGGGGAGAGCTTGAGAGGGGCGGCAAAGCCCCCCTTTCATCAGCGATGAAGGACGGTCGATCCGGCCGGAATCGCTGCTGGCAGCAAGGAAAGGGCGACAGGCGGCCGAGACCGCCTGTCGCCTTTTCTCGGCTACCGATCGGGACCATGCAGGCGCTCATAGTGCGAGATACCGTCGTCCCGGTCGATGGACGTGTCGGGGAAACTGCCTCGTCCTTCGCGCGCCGGAGGCTCGTCGTGGAATATCGCCTCGTCCGCCTGGGCGGTCGACTTCCAGTCGAGATAGGCCGAGAACTCCAGCCGGGTTTCCCGCCTGATCTGGCACATGATGTCCACTAGCCCGCAGAGCGCGCGGTTGGACACGCTGTTCATGACGGGGTGGCAATCCGCGAGGAACCGCCACCGGCCGGCCTCGTCATCGAACCACTCGTTCGTGGCGTGGTCGATATGGACGTAATCCAGCAAGGGATGAGGCCCGTCGCACAGATAGTCTTCGAGGCTGCGCTGCGCGTCGTAACGATATTCCATAAGATCGACGACCTCGGCTGGATCGGGGTTTCTGACCAGCGCCAGAGCCGCGTCGGCTTCCTGGCGAAGGAAGCCGATCACGGTGTTCAACTCCTTGAGCAGGGCGTCGTGCGCGCGTCTCGCGAGATCGTTATCGCAGCCGAGCCGATTGGCCAGGACCACGACGCGAAAGCCGCTGAGCTGGGCGAAGAGCAGCGTGAGGTTTCTATCAGACATTGGAGTCTCCTTTCGTTTCTGACGAAAGGTGTCCACGCTGTAGGCCAGAGGGGTCAGGGACCGCGCAAGCGGCCGCCATGCGGCGAGCGGGGGAACCGATTTTGTGGAGTCGGCCTTTGGCCGGCGGAAGAAAATTGGGGGAGACCGCGATGTCCTTGACGCCGGATGGCCGGGCGTAGAATGGGCAGGTCAGAGAGAGAGGAGCAACCACGGCGTCGACCAGACGCCGTGTCCGTATGGTCCGGGGATGGTTTGGAAGGGGGTGTGACACCCCTTTCCATGGGAGGAAGTTTGAAGGAGGGGCCGAGCCCTTCCTTCATCGATGGAGCGACCGGGCGGCGCGATTCCCGCCGGCTGCTCGAACAGGCAGGGCGGCAAGGCTGCGTTAGGCCGGCGCTTTCCTGCCTTTAGGCGATCGCTGCTACGTCCTTGACCGACCCGAGCGGACCCTGCCGAGCCAGAGCACCAACGGGATTAGCAGGAATTGCAGGATCGCTGCGAAGAGCAGCACCGGCTCGGCGCGAAACGGGAGCGCGCCGATCGCGCGAAGCGCCTGCGAGGGCGCGAGAAGGCTCGCGGAAAGGAACACCGTGCCGATGACGCCGAGGGCGGCGGCCTGCCTGACGGCGCGTGCGGAGATTGAGGGCATGTTCGAACCTGTCCTGAATTGCGGCGCTTGCTCGTGCGCCGCGCCGAGCGAGACCTACCCGTCTGGCGCGCGATGGTCCATCGCCGGGAGCGGCATCAGACGCTCCGCCGGACACTCTCAGCGCGACAGCACCGAGACGCCGAGCGCGTTGAGGTTGACCATCGCGGCGACGCCGACCACGAGACCGCCGATTGCGCCGAGCGAATTGAGGAGAAGCGTCGAATCGACGAGGTTCTTGGTCACGCCGAAGATCAGCGCGTAGCCGGCGATCGCGGCGGGCACGGCGAACACGCCGAGCGCGGCAAGGCGAAGAACGGGATTGCGGGCGAAGCCGAGGACGGCGATCACCGCCCCGATCGACAGCAGCGCGCCCGCCAGCGCGGCGAGGCCCGACAGCAGCAGGCCCGCTCCAGCGCCGTAAGCCCACTGGAACGCGGTGATGGCGACCATCACGGGCAGCGCGTAAATGGCGAAGTTCCAGGCCAGGACGCACAGCAGGATGGTCCCGGAGATGGCGAGAAGAACGAGTGTCATGGCAGCCTCCACGGTCGAGTGGGCGGATTGGTCACGACAGGCGGCGCTCGGAAGTGTTCTCGCCTGTGGCTGCGTTGCTGTCCTGGTTTCCGATCACCATAGTAACCGAGAGCGGGCGTCTGCGGAAGGTCGGGATGCGACCGGCAGCACAGGCGGGGAAAAGCGGCGCTCACGCGCCGCCCCGATCACGGAAGTCATAGACCTTCACCCCGAGCGTCCTCGCCTTGTCGGCGAGGTTGTCCTGAATCCCGGTGCCGGGAAAGACGATCGCCCCGATCGGCACGATCTCGAGCACGGCGTCGTTGCGCTTGAACGGCGCGGCGCGGCCGTGCCGGTTCCAGTCGGGGGCGAACCCGACCTGCGGGACCTTGCGGCTGTCGGCCCAGCGCGATGCGATCAGCTCGGCGCCCTTGGGCGATTTGCCGTGGACAAGCACCATCTCGGCGTGCTTGGCGTGAACCTTGTCGAGAACGTCCCAGATCAGGCGATGGTCGTTGAAGTCGAGACCGCCGGAGACCACGATCTTGGGGCCGGGCGGAACCAGCACCTCGCTGTCGGCCTTGTGGCGCGCGGCGATGAAGTCGCGGCTGTCGATCAGCGCCGAGGTCAGTGCGGCGTGGTTGACCATGGAGCCCGTGCGCGGACGCCAGTGCGATCCGGTGTGCGTCCCGTAGTGCTCGGCGGCCTGGTCGCGCATCAGCTCGAAGGCGTCGCGCCGCTCCAGAAGGGTCTGCCCCTCGGCCGTCAGGCGCTCCAGCTCCACCGCCTTGATCTCGGTGCCGTCCTGTTCCCGCTGAAGCTGGCGCTGGGCGCGCTCGTTGTCGTCAAGCTCACGCTCGATCCTGAGCACCCGGCGATGGAAGGCGTTGGTGATCGACCAGAGCGTCTCGTCGAGATCGGGTTCGAGCCGCGTTTCGCCCAAGGTGGCGATCAGGGCGTCGAAGATGTCGGCGACGGCTCCGGCGACCGCGTTGCCCTCTGGCAGAGGGCGGGGATCGGGTTCGTCCTGAAAGGGCCGCCAGCCATAGAGCTGGAGTTCGGTCAGGACCTGATCGGTCGGGGACGAGGCGTGATGGGGCTCGAAATCGTCGTGCTCGCTCGTCATGGGTGTGCTCCTTCGTCGCTGGGACCGCGACCCTCGCGGCCTTCTGGCGACGGAAAGCGCACGGGCGGGACGGATTGGCAGGCCGCGCCTTCGCGGCCCCCGATGGCCAAAAGGCCGTCGATTTTGCCTCGCGATGCAAAGGCGGCGCAGCCGCCGGCGGAAAATCGTCGGCCAACGCCATTGCCTGTCCGGCCCGGTTGTGCGCCCGATCGCCCTCTGGAAGGCCGGGTCGCGGCTCTCTTGGCGTCGAAGGCCGGGCACGCACGAGCGGGCGCGGCGATCCCGAGATCCCGCCAAGTCCCCTTGCCGGTCTAGGCGGCCTCGACCATCAGGCCGATGGCGTCGATGCGCAGAAGCTGATCCCGCACCCGAGCGGCAAGCGGTCCCTCGCCGGCCCGCCGCAAGTCTTCGTTGAAGTCCCCGAGCGCGGGCGAAAGGTCCAGCGCCTCGATCCCGGCATCGCGCGCACGACGGCGCAGCGTCTCACGCGCCCCGTCGCCGGAAGGATCGAGATCGCGGGCGATATAGAGCCGCCGCAGTCCCGGCGGGAACCGGATGGCCGCGAGATGGGCGGCCGAGAGCGCGGCGACGGCCGGGAGGCCGGGCAGAACCTGCCGGAGCGACAGCATGGTCTCGATGCCTTCGCCGGCCGCCATCACCTCGTGCGCCACGCCGAAGCGCACCGCATTTCCGAGCAGGACGCCCATGGCCTTGCGCGGCGTTGGGATCGGCGCTTTGCCGAGCCGGACGGGATCGAAGCCCTCGGGGTCGAGCCAGGTGCGATGCGCGCCGGTGATGCGACCGTCGAGATCGGTGACGGCCGCGATCAAGGCGGGCCAGGTCTGGGTGGGCGACGTCTCGTCGGGCCGATAGTAGCAGCGCGGATGGAAGCGCAGCGCCCCGGTCCCGGCGAGCATGGTGATGGCGCGGCCGCGCAGATAGCGTGCGGCCAGCGTGCCGCCGATGGGCTGGGCCATGCCGACGAGACGCCGGGCGGCCTCGGGCGATCCGGGCGGGGCGGACCCCCAGCCGCGCGCGGGCGCGGACGGCTCGGGTTCGGGGTGCGGCTCGGCCAGGAACGCGCGGGCTTCGGCGGCGACGTCCTTGAAGTCGACGAGGCCGAGCGTTTCGCGGATGACATCGAGCAGGTCGCCGTGCTCGTCTGTCGCCGCGTCGGTCCATTTGCCGGCCGGTCCTTTCGGGGTGTCCCTGAGCCGAACATAGGTCGAGCGGCCGGGGGCGTTGCGCACGTCCCCGACCAGCCAGTAATTGCCCTCGCGCCTGCCGTTGGAGAGATAACGGCGGCACACCGCCTCGGCGTGGCGGCCGAGACGGTGTGCGAGATCGGCGGCATAGCGGGGCGGCATCACGCGGCCTCCCGCTCGGAAACGCGCTCGACCGGCCAGCGGTCGAGGAGCCTTGCCAGCACCTCGGCGCCCTTGGCGTCGGTGGGCACGAACATCCTGAGCTTCCAAGAGATGATCTCGTGGAACAGGCCGTAAGCCGTGAGCCGCTCGCGCATGGTGTCGGTGAAGCCGGTCAATTCGATCCGGTATCCGCCCATGACGCGGACGCGGCGGAGCTGGAGGCCCTCGGCGAGGTCGATGACGGTCCTGCCCTCGACGAGAGCGGCAAGGGCGTCTTCGCCGGTGAGCGAGAGCGAGCCCGTCGTCACCGCATTGGCCGCCCAGGCGGGCGAGACCTTGGGGCCGATGATCCGCTCGCCATCGTCGGTCTGGAGCCGATAGACGCGGCTGGACTCGTTGGGCAGCCGCTTCCAGATCGGCAAGAGAAGGCCCGCGACGATGTGCAGGGTCGCATCCGTGAACTCGGGCACCTCGGCGATCTCGGCGTCCCAGGCGGCGGCGAAGGCGTCGCGGTCGGCCTCGCGCCAATGGCTTCCGGTCAAGGCCGAGACCGGAACCGCAAGGGCCTCGGTCGGCCGCACCAGCCGGATGCGATACTGCACGTCGCCGTCGTCGGTCATCACCGAGGGGGCGTGAATCTGCACGGCGGCGCGGCCGGACCGCTCGTTGAGCAGGAGCCGGGCGCGCGGGTCGGCCAGATGGTCGAGCGCGGCGTCGAGCATGAGGGGCGTGTTGCGCCTCCGCTCGGCGATGGTGAGCAGGCGCGTTTCCGCCCCGGTCGCCGGATGGGTGTAGATCGTCTGGCGGTCGGTGACGACGAAACTCTCCGCGCGCAGCGTTTCGAGGCCCATATCATAGGTGCCCGCCGCGATGGCGCCCTCGATCCGCGCGTTCAGCAGGTTCTCGAAGGCGGTGAACAGGATGCCCTGAAGCTCGATGGTCAGCGCCAGCATCCGGTTGAGGAAGGTGGTGATCGGCGGCAGGTCGTCCCTGATGCCGTTGGAGTCGACGAGCTTGAGGCCGGTCGCGTCCTGAAACCGCTGAAGCGAGCAACCCTCGACCTTGCCGCGCACAAGCAGCATGTAGAACTGGCGCAGCGCGTCGCGGGCATAGTGCGATTCCAGATTGTCCTCGGGCCGGAACAGGCCCTGGCCGCCCGTCTGGCGCTGGCCGCGCGTGATCGCGCCCAGCGTGTCGAGCCGCCGCGCGATGGTGGACAAAAACCGCTTCTGCGCCTTCACATCGGTCGCGATCGGCCGGAACAGCGGCGGCTGCGCCTGATTGGTGCGATGGGTGCGGCCGAGGCCCTGGATCGCCCGGTCGGCCTTCCAGCCGGGTTCGAGCAGGTAGTGGGTGCGCAGCCGCGTGTTCTTCGCCGTCAGCTCGGCATGATAGGACCGGCCCGTCCCGCCCGCCTCGGAAAAGACGAGGATACGCTTGGCGTCGTCCATGAACGCCTGCGTCTCGGCGAGATTGGCGGCCGGGGCGCGGGTCTCGACCACGAGCCGGTCGGGCCGCCCGCCTTCGCCGCGCTTGCGCACGATGCGGCGGGACCGGCCCGTCACCTCGGCCACGGTGTCCGTGCCGAAGTGCTGGACGATCTGGTCGAGCGCGCCGGGGACCGGCGGCAGGCTTGCGAGGCGTGCGATCAGGTCGTCGCGCCGGGCGACGGCCTCACGGCTCTCGACAGGCTGCCCGTCGCGCGTGACGGGACGCGAGGAGAGATTGCCGGACGAATCCGTATAGGGCTCGTAGAGCTGGGTCGGGAAGGAATGGGCGAGATAGTCCAGCACATATTCGCGCGGCGTGATGTCGACGCGCACGTCGTTCCATTCCTCGGTCGGCAGCTCGGCCAGCCGCCGCTCCATCAGCGCCTCGCCGGTCGAGACGATCTGGATCACGGCCGCATGGCCTTCCTCCAGATCGCGCTCGATGCGCCGGATGACGGTGGGCGTCGTCATCGAGGTGAGCAGGTGCATGAAGAACCGCTGCTTGGCGCTCTCGAAGGCCGAGCGCGCGGCGGATTTAGCCTGCCGGTTGAGCATGCCTTCCGCGCCGGTGACGTTCGACGCCTGCAAGGCGGCGTCGAGATTGTTATGGATGATCGCGAAGGCCCCGGCATAGGCGTCGTAGATGCGCGTCTGCTCGGGGTTAAGCTCGTGCTCGACCAGCTCGTATTCGACGCCCGCGAAGCTCAGCGATCGCGCGGTGTAGAGGCCGAGCGCGCGCAGGTCGCGGGCAAGCACCTCCATCGCCGCCACGCCGCCGGCCTCGATCGCCTCCACGAACTCGGCGCGCGTCGAGAACGGGAAATCCTCGCCGCCCCAGAGGCCAAGCCGCTGGGCGTAGGCGAGGTTGTGGACGGTGGTCGCGCCGGTCGCCGACACATAGACGACGCGCGCGTCCGGCAGCGCGTGCTGGAGCCGAAGCCCCGCACGGCCCTGCTGGGAGGCGGCGACGTCGCCGCGTTCGCCCTTGCCGCCGACGGCGTTCTGCATGGCGTGCGCCTCGTCGAAGATGACCACTCCATCGAAGTCGGAGCCCAACCATTCGACGATCTGGCGGACCCTGGAAACCCTTTCGCCGCGGTCGTCGGAGCGCAGCGTGGCATAGGTCGTAAATAGGACGCCTTCGTTGAGGGTGATCGGCTTGCCCTGGGCGAACCGGGACAGCGGCGTGACCAGCAATCGCTCCATGCCGAGCGCCGACCAGTCGCGCTGGGCGTCCTCGATCAGCTTGTCGCTGAGCGAAATCCAGACCGCCTTCCTGCGGCCTTGGAGCCAATTGTCGAGGATGATGGCTGCGGCCTCGCGGCCCTTGCCGACCCCGGTGCCGTCCCCGACCATGAAGCCGCGCCGGAAGCGGACGGCGCCCGGCGTGTCCTCGGGGACCGCCGCCACGACGTCGAGCGTCTCGTCCACGCTCCAGGCCCCGGCGAGATGATCGCTATGGGCCTCGCCAGCGAGGATCAGGGTTTCGAGCTGGGCGCCCGAAAGCAGGTCATGGACGTTTGCCGGAACGCGCGGCCGGTAGCTCGGCGTGGGCGGCGCGACCGACGCCATCGCCGCCGACTGGACGAGCTGGGTCGGATGGTCCCGAGCGTCGGGGATGCGGATCGACTGGAGGGCGTAGTCCTCATAGATCGCATCGCTCAGGCGCGCGCCTTGCGGCGGTGTCCACTCGACCGGCTCGTAGGCCAGCGCGATCGCCTCGGGCTCGGTCGCGGCCGGCCGGGTGGCCGAGCGTGCAACGCGGGCGATGTAGCCGCGCACGGTGCGGGGCGCGGCGACCGTGACCGCGACGGACGGATCGACGGGAAGCCGCTCGGGCACATGCCCGGCGATCCAGCCCATGAGCGTCGCCGCGTCCGGCGCGATGCCCGGCGCTTCGGGGGAGACAGCGGGATCGTCGGCCGGAGCCTTGTCGATGACGGTTAGCCGGGTCGGATAGGTCGTGCCGTGCTTGGCATAGACGCGGCCGTCGATCGCGGCCGAGAACACCACGCGCCCGCGCTCCTGAAGCCGGGCGAAGGCGGCGGACCATTCGGGCGCGTCGGGCGCGAAGTTCGCCCCGGTGATCGCTACCAGCCTGCCGCCGGGCGCCAAGCGCGCCAGCGCCGAGGCGACGTGACGGAAGGCGGCGTCGTGCATACGCCCCTCGACGTTGGCCATCGCCGAAAACGGCGGGTTCATCACCACGACGGTCGGCACGCTGGCCGGATCGAGATGATCGTCGATCTGGGCGGCGTCGAAGCGGGTGACGGAGAGGGCCGGAAAGAGGGAAGAGACGAGATCGGCGCGGGTGTCGGCCAGCTCGTTGAGGAGGAGCGCGCCGCCCGCGATTTCGGCGAGGATGGCGAGGAGGCCAGTGCCGGCCGAAGGCTCCAGCACGCGGTCGGCCGGGGTGATCGACGCGGCGGCGGTGACGGCGAGGCCCAGCGGGACCGGCGTGGAGAATTGTTGGAACGCCTGGCTCTCGGCCGAGCGGCGCGTATGCGTCGGCATCAGCCCCGCGATCTTCTCCAGCATGGGAAGCGCGGCGGCGGGCGAGCCGGCCTTGCGCAGGAGCGTCCGGCCGAACTTGCGCAGGAACAGGACCGTGGCAACCTCGCACGCCTCGTAGGCGGTTTTCCAGTCCCAGGCTCCGGTGGCGTCAGACGCGCCGAAGGCGGCTTCCATCGCGGCGCGCAGCATGGCCGCGTGGATGCGGCGGCCCTGTTCGAGATGGGGAAGGAGACGCTCGGCGGCGGCGAGGATCGCGGCGGCGGAACTGGCGGCGGCCGGAAGCGGCGCGGCCGCCTCGGCGGCCACGGTGGCAGGCATCATATTCATGGGAAAGCCTCAAGGAGAGCGGGAACGGGATGAGCCGCCGGGCGCTCTCTCTCGACCCGCACCGGCTCGAACCCGTCCCGGCCCCCCTCTCGCTCTTTCGCCGCCGCCCACACGCGCGGCGGCGCGGTGGCCGCTAGACGTTGATCCGCTCGCACAGCGCGTCGATTTCGGCGAGCGGCGGAACTGCATGCGCGCCGCCATCGGTCAGGATGTCGGCCAGCATCGGCGCGAGATGCCCGGCTTCGAGCGCGATCTGGAGCACGCGAAGCCCGGTGAGCAAGGCGTTGCGTTCCCGCGCCGTGACGCCGAGCGTGACGATCCGTTCCAGGGTCTCGCCGTCTTCGAGCGGGCGGATTCCGGTTTCCTCGTCGATTTCGAGATGGTCGAACTCGGTGACGTCTCCGGTCGCGAACCACGGCCCGTCGAACATCACGTCCCTGGCGATCCGCCGGGCGTCCTCGGGCGTCTCGGTCTCGACGACGGTTTCGTAATGGACCCAGGCGTCCTGATCCTTGCGAACGACGAATTTGGGCATTGGAGCCTCCTTGATGGCAGGCCCGCCGTGGCGGCGGGCGTCGAGAGCGGAAGGGGACGAGCCGCCCGGCGCTCTCTCGACCGGCAACGGCTCGATCGACCCCGGCCGCCCTCTGCCTCTCGCGGAGCAGGGAACGGGAACCGCGGCCGAACGGGCGGCGATGTCATGGAGAGTGGGAGGTTGGCGCCGTGGCCGAACACGCCATAATGGCGGCGGGGCGACACGCGACGCCCTGGGGGCTGGAAACCCCCGACAGAGATGGTGCGGCGCAGACCACGACAGCGCCGACGCCCTGACCATGGGGTCGGGGAGCCATGGACGCATGTCCAGGCGCCTCGGTGCTAAAGGTCCATGGGACCGATCTCTGTCGGTTTTTCCACTCCCCGATCATGGACGGGACACGGACGCGGGGGCGCACCGCGACCGTCATGTCGGAGGGGCGTGTCATGGCGGGCCGTGCTTCGACCGGACGAGCAGCGAGGGCCAAGGACGCGCGGCACCCCGTCGACGTGCATGTCGGCGCGCGCATCCGGGCGCTGCGCAAGAAGCGCGGCCTGTCGCAAAGCGCCCTCGGCAAGAGGATCGGCGTCACCTTCCAGCAGATACAGAAATACGAACGCGGCGCGAACCGGGTGAGCGCGTCGGCGCTCTACGAGATCGCCGGACTTTTGGGCGTGCCCGTTGCCGAGATGTTTGCGGGCCTTTTGAGCCCGGGCGGAGAGAGCGAGAGCGCGGACGCCGCCGCCCGCATGGTGCTGGCGACGGTTCCCGACGGCGCCTTGCTGCTCGAAGCCTTCGCGGCGCTGTCCGAGCGTGAGCGCGGGGCGATCCTCTGCGTCGCGGTCGGGCTTGCCTGCGACCGGCGAGCGGACGCGAAGGGCGGCCGTCAACCGAAACGGCGGCCCGAGGCGGTGAACGTGTAGCCATTGATGGCGATCGTCTCGTCCACCACGGCGTCGGAGGTCTGATAGTCGTGCTCGCGTTCAAGCTGGCGATAGAGCCAGCGCGCCAGATCGCGCAACGCCTCGATGACGGCCTCCTCGGCGTCTTCCGTCATATCCTGCCAGACCGGGCTGTCGCGCTCGACCGCGATCGCCATCGTGTATTCATGACAATAGCGGCCCCGGTGCGTGATGGTGGCGCGGAGCTGGTAGAAGTTGCGCCGCTGGATCGCGGCGAGCGCGTCGGCGATACGGTGTAGCTCGGCATCCCTGGGCGCATAGGCGCGGATGGCCTTCGGGGCTCCTTTCGCATGGGCGTAGCCGCCCTCGAAACAAGCCCCGTCGCCCTGGCTCCAGAATCCCGAGAACCAGATGCGCGGTTCCTGCCGCGTGCCCCCGCCATAGAGCCGAACAGGCCGGGTCGCGAGCGTCACGCCGACGATCTCGCAAATGCGCGCGAAATCCTCGAAGACGAAGGTGAACCAGTCATGGTCCAGCCCCGTCTCGCGGAACCATGCGCGGGCTGTTTCCTTGGCGCGGTCGTCCAGCTCGTCGAGCCGATAGACGGTGGTCTCGATGGTTTCAGGCATCGGGGTCGCCTCCCGCCAGCATGTCGGCGAGCCAGCCATTGGTATAGGTCCAGGCCACGGTCTCGCCGGTGGCGAGATCGAGGACATGCGCCCCGCCGCCGAAGGCGTTGACGCGGGCGCTGGAACAGGTGTCGGCGTATTGGAAACCCCAGCGCCCCTTGAGGCCGAACGCGGCCGCGCAGCGTTTGACGAACCGGATGACGTGCTCGGGATCGCCCGTGGTGTCGTCGCGCATCCAGAGCTGCGTTCCGCCGTGCTCTGGCTGGATGGACAGAAGGAACGCCTCGGACGGCGGGTCCTCGGCCGCGTTCTCAGCCGACAGCGTGTTGTAGATTTCCAGCGCGTGGGCCGCGTTCTCGGGCGTGCCGACGTCGAGCAGGCAGGAAAAGTGGGTGTAGTAGTTGGCCATGACAGCCTCCTCGAAACGAAAAGCGCCCGGCGGAGGGGCCAGGCGAAGGATGAGGGATGGGACGAGACGGGGCGTCAGGACCGCCCGTCGGCCTCGGATGCGGCCCCGGTGTTTTCGGGATCGCGCGCGCCGGCCAGGATGGCCTCGGCCTTGGCGACAGCGCGTTCGGCGCAATCGCGCCAATGCGGCTGGGTGGGCCGTCCGGTGCGGATGTCGGCAGCCAGAATCTTGAGCACCCCGAACATGATCTCGAAATGCTCGGCCTTGCGCTGGATCGTCTCGCCAAATTGCGGCGGGACCGGAACGGCGGGAGCGGAGTAAGCGGCGTCCGCGCCCTGCCAGATGCCGGAAACGTAGATCTCCCCGGCGCACTCGTGGTCGAGCTTCTCGCCCTCGCGGTCCCCGTCGTCGATGGCGAGGCGGCAGGCTTCGGCCGGCGTGTCGGCGCTATAGGTGCGGTGGCGATAGGCCGGAAGGTAGCGAGTGGTCTCAACGGTGAAAACCGGCATTGCGGGCTCCTCGAAACAAAAGCGCCCGGCGCGGCGGCCGGGCGGGGTGAAGGGAAAGGACGGGGATCGGGCTAGTAACCGAAGGACCATGACGGCCAGTCCTGCCCGTCATCGACGGCCGCGACCGCCTCGGCAAGATAGGCCGGGTCGCCCTCGACCACGGCGGGGTGTCTGACCGGCGTCTCGTCGATGACGGTGACGCCGACGACCAGACCGTCCTCGACCTCGACATGGACGGGGACGAGATAGGAGAAGACGACTCGGCGTGGATCGCCGGATTCGGTGGTGGTCATCGCGATGCTCCATGGGTTGCGGAGAACTGGCGGGACGGCCGGGGCCGCCCCGCCGGATCGGGTCATTCGGCCGCGATCATCGCCGCCTCGGGGGCGTCCGCCTCCTCTCCGGCGTTCCCGTCGTCCTCGCCGTCGCCGGCCAGGAACGCGGGCAGATCGGCCTCGGGCTCCGGCTCGGCCGCGCCGTCCGCGCCGATCGCCTCGGGCTCTTCGGGACGGATCGGTTCGGGCAGCCAGCCGGTGTCGGCCAGGAGCCGCTCGGCCTCGCGCGCCATGTCGTCCTTCTTGAGATGGTCGATCAGGCGGGCCTTGTCCTCGCCGAGCGCCTCATGCACCGCTTCGAGGATGCGCGGCTTGGTGACGCGGCCGAGATAGTTCGTCACCGTGGGGCGGAAGCCCGCCTCCACCATGTCGAGCCCGGTGGCGCGGGCCAGCCGGTCGGCCTCGGCCAGACGGCGCTTGAGCCCGCCTTCGGTAACGCCCGAGGGGCCGAAGCTCGGCCGCTCTCGGATCGCGTTGATCCCGAAGGAGACGCAATGGGCCAGAAGCGCCATGCGGCTCGCCTCGTCCAGCGCCTCGAGCCAGTCCCAGAGCGCGTCGTCATCGGCAGGCAGGTCCGCCTTCCAGCCTTCATGCCGCTCGATGACGGCCTTGGCGTAGGGGCTGTCTTTGAGGTCGAGACCCTGTTCGCGGAAGTTCACCTCGCGCACCGAGGCTTCGACCGCCGAGCCGTGGGTCGAGCGCCGGAAGGCGTCGCGCACCAGCTTGTGCAGAAGCGCCGTGAGCGCGACATGGGGATTGGCGCCGACCGCCTCGCGCAGCGCGAGCGTGCGGTGCGCGGTCAGCTCGGCCACCAGCCGCTCGGGCAGAGGCTTGATGGTCTCCTCGTCCTCGTCGGTCTCGGCATCGACAGGTTCCCCGCCGATGGTGATGACCGTGCGATGGACGCCGGGCTCGCCGCCCCCGGTCCCCTCCGCGTCGCCCTCGACGGTCTCGGCCGGCTCGTCCTCGGGACGGACCCAGCCGCGATCGACCATCAGGGCGCCGTCGGAATCGACGCTGACGAAGGCCCCGGCGATGGCGATGTCGGCCGGATCGTAGATGACCGGACGGCGCTCGAACGCCTCCAGCTTCTGCTCGATCTCGCCCAAGCGCGCGTCGATCTCGTCGGGCAGCTCGTCATGGCCCTCATATTCGGCTTCGAGCATCTCCTGCTCCTTGCGCAGGGCCTCGCGCTCCTTGTGCTCCTTCCTGGTCAGCGTGGCGGGCTCGCCGGTGATCCCGCGCAGACCGTGGTCGTAGCCAAAGGGCAGCTCAAGATCGACCTCGACCCATTTCCAGCCCTCGGCGGCGATCTCTTCGGCGGCGGCCTTGAGCTTGTCGGCCACCAGCCGGTCGAGCAGCGGCACGTCGTCCAGCCAGCCCTCGTCCTCCTCGTCGAAGAGGTAGCGCGGCAGGACGGGACCGCCGGCCGCGGCATAGGCGTCGAGCCCGACGAAGCGGGCGCGCTTGTCGGAGGCCGGCACGCTGGTCTCGGTCAGCATCTGGCGCACGCGCCAGGGCTCGCGGTAGTGGGAGTGCTGCACCGCCTCCCAGACCTGCTCCTGACGCTCGTGGTCGGGATGGGCGGTGAAGGCTTCCAGAAGCCGCAGCGTCATGCCGTCATCGGCGAAGACCTCATGCAGCTTGGGCGAGACCTTGGCGAGCGCCAGGCGCTGCTGGACGACGCGCTTCGACGTGCGGTGGACGAAGGCGATCAGTTCCTCCTCCATGCCCTTGTCGGCAAGGGTCTGGAAGGCGCGGAACTCGTCGAGCGGATGGAGGGGGACGTGGTGGGTGTTCTCGGCGAGGCTGTCGTCCTCGGCCAGCACCCTGTCGTCCTGCTTGCGCACGATGCACGGCACCTGGCCGTTGCGGGGAAACCGCTTCGCCTTGACGAGCCGTTCGATGGCGAGATAGCGGCGCTGGCCGGCGGGGACGTCGAACAGGCCGGTCTCGTTGCCGTCCGCGTCGAGGATCGCCCGGACGTTGAGGCTCTGGATCAGGTCTTCGCGCCAGTCGATGTCATGGGTGAGATCGTCGACGCCCGCATCGCGATGCGTCTGGCGGACATTGGACTCGCTGACGACGAGCTTGTCGAAGGGGATGTTGCGCGCTTCAGAGAAGACGATTTTCTTGGTGGCCTTGGCCATGTCGAATACTCCGCGACGGGCGGCCGAAAGACACTCTCTCGGCCTCCCAACCCGTCACGAAACCCCTCCCGCTCTCTCACTCTCGCCATCGCCGCCGCGCGCGATGTCCGGCGGGCTGTCCCCGTCCGTCCCGGCATCCAAATGGGCGCGCCTATCGCGCGTCGGGATCGAAGAGATCGGGATCGCGGTCGCGAAAGCGGGGCGGCATCTCGTCCTCTGGGCCTTTCCAGACGACGCGGTTGCCGGACCAGATGGTGACGAAACCGCCGCCCTTCGGCTGTGGCCTCGGCGGGGCGGCCTCGAAATTGTGGCAACTGAAATGCCCCTCGGTGCCCGAGAAGGCCGGGGTCCTGGAATTGCCGAGCAGCACGCGGTCGCAAAAGCCGGTCGGACGCTTCACGCGGCGGCGGGAAAGCCCGAGCCGGAACGCCTCGTAGTCGCGTTCGAGCCCCTCGGGCGGCGGGGTCCAGTGGATGCAGTCGCGGCAGCGGCCCCGGCGCTCGGGCGCGGGATCGTCGAGCGGCGGGCCGCCATTGTGGCCGGGCGGGAAAGGTCGATCGCTCATGGCGCGCCTCCCGTCCGGGCCGCTCGCCCGCGCACGCGCGAGACGACGACCGGCCGCGTGTCGGCGGCCTGGGCGAGCCGCGTGATCGTCGCGAGATCCGCGTCCGGGCAATCGCCCGTCACCTCGATCTCGACATAGTGACCGCCGCTGCCGACCTTGGAGTCGCGCAGCCGGTGATTGGCCGAGGTGTAGAAGCTCTCGTGGCGTTCGATCAGCCGCACGCGCGAGCGCAGGAAGATGATGCCGGAGCCGAGATTGCCGCAGAACAGGAACTCGTCGGCCTCGGTCGTCTTCGGCCCGCCATTGATCTTGCGATGGCCGATCTGGCGGAACGCGGCGTCGAAATCCGTGGGGTCCGGGGTGATGCGCGCCTTCAGCTCGGGATGGAAGCGCCAGGGCGGCCGGTGCGGGTCGAGCCGCCCGGCCGCGAACTGGTGGAGCATGTCGGCGAATGAGGCGGGATCGCCCGGATAGGGACATTCCCGCCACAGGACGCGCACCGTGCGCCGGAGCGCGTCGGGCAGCGCGAACAGCCGGGCGCGCGCCCTGCGCCAGGACGCGGCGCGCCGCCGGCGGGTCTCCCGCTCGGCGGCGTCCCAGGCAAGGGCGCGGTGGGCCATCTCGTCCTCGACGCCGCGCTGGGACGCGGCGATCTCGGCGGCGAACAGCGGCAGCGCCTCGCGGTCGAGATGCTGCTTTCGGGCGAAGGCCGCGCGCTTGCGCGACGTGTCGCGATAGGACTCGGGCCGGGGCCAGCGTTTGAACCGCATCATGTGCCCTCCCGTTCCTTGCGGGCGGCCATGTAGAGGATGCGTTCGGCGGCCCTGATGCTCCCGGCCTGCCGCGCCGCCTCGGCCCAGACCGAAAGCGGGAAGTCGCCGGTGAACAGGATGTCGCGCTCGATGCCGAAGCCGAAAGGCAGGCTGAGCGAGGACATTTCGCCAAGCGAGAAGCTGCCAAGCTCGGGACAGCCGAGATCGGCGAGGCCGTAGAGCGTGTCGCCGTCCGCATCCAGCTCGGATGCGAGCCAGACCCCTTCGCCGAGCGGATTGAAGAACTTGACCACCGGCACATGGTCCTCGCCGTGCCGGAGGCCATTGGCGAGAAGCTGCGCGCGCTGCGCGTCGGTCAGGAGGATCATGCCGCCCTCCTGTCCGTCTCGACCGCCGCGCCATCCGCGGCGGCGTCCTCGGGTAGGAAAGACAGAATCCAGTCGGCCGCCTTGCTGGCCTGGCTCGCGGCGCGCACGATGGCGCGGTTGTCCTCGCGCAGGACTTCGAGCCACGACCCGATATAGTCGGCATGGCGCACGGTGGGCTCGATGCCGAGCGAGGCGCAGCAGAACGCCGCGTTCATCTCCGCGACCAGCTCCTCGAAGGCGTATTTCTTCGTGCCGAAGCCGCCGGACAGATCGCGCCCGAGACGCGAGGCATGGCCCGTCGCGTGGATGTTATGCCGATATCGGCATAACGGCCATTATGCCGGAAGTGGGATTATGCCGACTTCGCAAGCGCTCTGCTGTAATTGCAGGCCATAGTCCTCTTTGCGCTCGGCATAAACCGACGCCCAAACGAAACTCAAGGGAGCTGAGGAATTCGGTTAGGGGTTAGCGTGCCCACGATCCGATTGTCCGGGTGGGGCTTTGACGAAATGCGGCGTTGTCCCCTTATCAATCTCGTCATGGGCCCTTTGGCTCTCACTTGGATCGCGAGAGCGGATCACCGTTATGCAATGTTGGCCACCCCAAGAACCAGACCAGCCGCTGCGCACCCGGCGAGAACCGTCACTGGGCCGAGCTTGAAGCGGAAAACCGCGACAAGCGCGGCAAGGACCAACGCCGCAGCAGACAGGTTCATTGTGGACCAGACGGGCACATCGAGATCGAGGCCGAAAGACGTGATCGTCTGCACCTCATCGAAAACAACATGCAGACCGAACCAGACCGCAAGATTCATGATCACCCCCACGACGGCGGCCGTGATCGCCGTCAGGGCTGCTGTCAGCACTTTGTTGTCGCGCAAGCGCTCGATGAACGGGGCACCTAGGAATATCCAGAGGAAGCAGGGTGTGAACGTAACCCATGTCGTCAGCAGCCCACCCAGCGTTCCCGCCATCAACGGCGACAGTCCGCCCGCATCGCGGAAGGCTCCCATGAAGCCCACGAACTGCGTCACCATGATTAGGGGCCCGGGCGTAGTCTCGGCCATGCCGAGCCCGTCCAGCATCTCGCCGGGGGCGAGCCAGCCGTAGTTCTGAACTGCCTCCTGCGCGACATAGGCAAGGACCGCATAAGCGCCACCGAAGGTCACCACGGCCATGACGCTGAAAAAGCCTGCGATCTGGGCAAAAACGTTGGCCGGACCGAAGACGGCGAACAGCAGGGCGACCGGGACCAACCAGAGCACGAGGAACGCTGCCGAGACGCGAAACGCCCACCCTCGGTTGACCTGCGTGTGAGCCGGCGATTCTTCGCCGAGGAGGGTGTCGGCGTCATCGACCTGGACCTTGCCCACCTTGCCGTGTCCGCCGCCACCATGAAATGCAGGCAGACCCGCACGGGCGCCGAAGAACCCGATCAAGCCAGCAATCAGGATGATGAGCGGGAAAGGGATGGCGAAGCCAAAGATCGCTACGAAGGCGGCGGCGGCGATGGCGACCATCGCGCCATTCTTCAGGGCACGCGAGCCGATGCGGATGACCGCCTGCACGACGATCGCGAGCACCGCCGCCTTGAGCCCGAAGAACAGCGCCTCGACTGGCCCGACATTGCCGTAAAGCGCATAGACCCAGCTGAGTGCCATGATCGCCACGACGCCCGGCAGCACGAAGAGGACGCCCGCGATGATGCCGCCGAGGGTGCGATGCATCAGCCAGCCGATATAGACGGCGAGTTGCATGGCTTCCGGCCCCGGCAGCAGCATGCAGTAGTTGAGCGCATGAAGGAACCGCTTCTCACCCAGCCAGCGCTGTTCTTCGACGAGGATGCGATGCATGAGCGCGATCTGTCCTGCGGGGCCGCCAAAGCTCAGCAGGCCAATGCGGGCCCAGATGCGGGTGGCCGCACCAAGGGTTGGATATGCGCGGTCCTGCATCATTCTGCCTTCGGCTTGTTAGTGGGCCAGTTATGGGTCTCGTCGGTCGCGTCCCGTGCCCATCGATAAAAGGCGTCATAGAGGAGCATCCCGGCCTCTAGTTGTTCCAGATCGTCGGAATACATCCGCGACAGGCCGAGCGAAGCGGCAAGCAGACCGGCGGCTTCGGGTGCGAGGTCCATCCGAGCGGTATCGGCTCCGCGAACGATGGCGGCCAGGCGGTCGAGGGCGGGAATGCCTAGGCCGAACTCGGCCAGCATCACATCGAAGGTGCAGAGCTCGCCCCGATGGCTCCAGAACACGCCCTCGATGTCGAAGGGCGCGGCATTGTAGCGCTCGGCGACGCCCACCACTTCGGCGGGGGCAACGAACAGGATGATCGCACGGGGATCGAGAAAGCGCCGGATCAACCAAGGACAGGCGATGCGGTCGATTTTGGGGCGGGAGCGGGTGACCCAAATGGTACGGCCCTGCGCATCGCGCGCCGGCAACTTGCCTGGATCGATCAACGGGAGTCCGGCCGCTCGCCAAGCATCGAACCCGCCCTCGAGATATTCCGAGGAGCAGCCTTCGGCGCGAAGCCAGGCAGCCGTGCCCTGGCTGCGCCGGTGGCCGGCCTGACAGACGGCAATGGACGGCTGCCCACCGAGTTGTGACGCGAGCGCGGCGAGCGCCTGGTCATCGATCCGGGCGGCGCCAGGGAGCAACCGTGGATCGGTCGCGAAATCCTCCTCGGACCGCACGTCGAGCAAGAGCGGCGCTCGAGGGGTTCCGATGATGCGGGTGAGTTTATCGAACGAAATGGCATTGGGCGCAGGCATGTGCGTTCCTCCGTGGCCGGGGTTGAACAGGAACGCGATCTTCGGCTGGCGCCTCGTGGGGAGCTCGCAATCCCCATAATTTTAGATACGAAAGTCCGGGCAGCCACGTCAAGAACTCTATATGCGGGTCAGCGTTGAAGAGGTGACGTCGAAATATTGTCTTGGCCGCACGTGCCCTCAGATGAAGATCGACTGGTCACAAAGCGGGGATTTGGCGCGAAGTTCATTGCTCCACCAACATGGAGCACAGAAATGGAAAAATCCGATCATACATGCCTTGATCAGTATCTCGCATCATTCGAAGAAAGCCTTGCGTCCAGAAACTACAAACCGGATACGCTGAAAAATTATCGTTATTTGCTTCGACGCTTCGGTCGCTTGCTCGATGACGAGGCCATTGCACCGTCGGCGTTGACGCCAGATCTTGCTGTTGAATTGGGATGTCGATTGCCAGCGACACCGCAGAGCCAGATCAAGGTTCCCAATCTTGCCAGGCTGTTCGTCGCGCATCTGATTGAAATCGGCGTGGCGACACGACCGCCGCTGACACCTGCGCAGGCCGAGCGCGCAGAGCTGCTGAGCAACTTCGAAACCTATCTTCTGCGGCAACGCGGTCTCAGCCCGCGTACGATCTATCACGTGCTCCGGTTCGCGGATCGCTTTCTCGACCATCGCTTCGGCGACAATGTGCTCGACCTGCCGGCGCTGAACGTGCGGGATGTCGTGGCGTTCATGGAGCACCTTCTCTCACGCAAGCGCCCGTTCCGCGACAAGACGCCGGCCACGCATCTGCGCAGCTTCTTCCAGTATCTGTTCGCCCAGGGCCTCACGACGACCAACCTCTCGCTCTGCGTCCCCAGAGTCCACAAACCTTGGGGCGCGAGGCTCCCTCGTTATCTGTCGCCTGATGAGGTGGAGGCCGTCGTCGCGTCGGTGCGCACCAATCCGCGGCGTGGTGCCCGCGACTACGCCATGCTGTTGCTGATGGCTCGTCTCGGCCTGCGTGCGCCGGAGATTATCGCGATCCAGTTGGATGACATCGACTGGCGCGCCGGCGAACTGATGGTTCGTGGAAAAGGGCAGCAACATGACCGGTTGCCAATCCCGCCGGACGTCGGCGAAGCCATCATTCGGTATTTACAGGAGGAGCGAACTTCAGCGACCACGCGCATGTTGTTCGTGACGCATCGAGCGCCCAACCGTCCGTTCAAGGACAGCCAGGTCATCAACACGATATTGAAGGAGGCGTTCGCGGCGACGGGCGTGAAGCCCCCGACACCCTATGTGGGATCGCATGTTCTGCGCCACAGCCTGGCGACGAACATGGTTCGCGCCGGTGCGTCATTGGAAGAGATCGGCGATCTGCTGCGGCATCGATCGCGGGCGACGACGATGATCTACGCCAAGCTCGATACGGACGGGCTGCGCTCCATTGCCCAGCCTTGGCCTGTTGCGGAGGTGGCACGATGAGCTTCCTTGCCGAAATGGACTGCTATCTGACCGTCAGACGACAGCTCGGCACTGCAATGACCACGGATGGACGGATATTACGCCGCTTCGTCACCTTCGCCGACAGCGACGGCGCGCTGCACGTCAGCGCCAACCTGATCATGCGCTGGCTCGAAAGCCTTCCCTCTGCAAGTCCCGGAACACGGGCAACACGCTTCAGGGTGGCCCGCCAGTTCGCCGAGTGGCTGCATGGACAGGATCCCAGGCACGAGGCCCCGCCCCGGGGATTGGTGCCCGGTCGCGTTCAACGTGTGCATCCATATATTTATAGTGACGCCGAAATCGTTGCGATCATCGAGCATGCGCGATCGCTGCCATCGACCTACGGGATGCGCGGCCTGACGTGCTCGACGCTGTTCGGTCTGATCGCCGTGACGGGGCTCCGCATCAGCGAAGCTCTCGGTCTCGATCCTGCCGATCTCGATGTCGAATCCGGTGTGCTTCATGTCCGGCAGGGCAAGCTCGGCAAGGAGCGGTTGCTGCCGCTGGACCCGAGCGTCGTGGAACGGCTGGAAAGCTATAGTCGCGAGCGGGACCGGCTGCTCGGGCGCAGGCCGGAAGCGTTCTTCGTGACCTGTGAGGGGCGTCGTCTTGGCGACTGCGGTGCGCGCTACAACTTCGCACATGTATGCCAGAAGATCGGGCTGCGAGAGCGGCAGCTTTATCTTCGGCACGGCCGTGGCCCGCGCATCCATGATCTTCGTCACACCTTCGCGGTGCAGACCATGCTGAGTTGGTATCGGTCGGGCAAAGACGTCGGTCGCGAGATGATCAAGCTTACGACATGGCTCGGTCATGCAAACACCGCCCACACATACTGGTATCTGGAAGCGGTCCCGGAACTGCTGGAACTGGCCTCCGCTCGAATAACAGGCGCGGCGGCGGAGGAAGGTCGATGAAGGCGACCAACTTCCCCACGCTGATCCAGCGCTTCTTCACTGACCGGCTCTGCACGCAAATGGAAGCGAGCCGCCACACCGTCGCTGGCTACCGGGACACATTCCGGCTGCTGGTCCGATATGCAAGTTCACGATGTGGAAAGCCGCCCACAAAGCTCACGATCGAAGATCTCGATGCCGATCTCGTCGCCGACTTCCTGACCCATATGGAAACGGCGCGCGGCAACACGGCCCGCACCCGCAATACGCGTCTTGCAGCCATCCGGTCATTCTTCCGATACGTCGCATTGACCGACCCGGGTTGGTTGCTTCATTGCCAGCGCATTCTCTCCATGCCGAACAAGCGATATGTGAAGCGCAGCGTCACATTCCTCGACGCTGATGAGATAGCGGCGCTGCTGGCCGCGCCGGATCGAACGACCTGGGTCGGGCGGCGAGATCACGTCCTGCTGGTGCTTGCACTCCAGACCGGGCTAAGGGCGTCCGAACTGGTCAACCTGCGCTGCAAAGACGTGGTTCTCGGCACCGGCGCTCACATCCGCTGCATCGGCAAGGGGCGAAAAGAACGAAGCACACCCCTTCGTCGCGATACGGCGAAACTGATCCAGGTCTGGGTAGGCGAACGCCGCGACAGCGACGGGCCATTGTTCCCGTCAATCCGAGGCGAGCAACTCAGCCGGGATGCTTTGGAGCATCTGGTGCGGAAGCATTGCCTGACGGCATCACGAGCTTGCCCGAGCCTCGCCGGCAAGCGAGTCACGCCACACACGCTGCGCCACAGCACTGCGATGGAACTGCTGCACCATGGCGTCGACCAGTCTGTAATCGCCCTCTGGCTCGGGCATGAATCCGTGGAGACCACTCAAATCTATATCCACGCCGACATGCGGCTGAAGGAAAAAGCGCTCGCTCAGGTCGCCAACCCGGAAACGCATCCGGGGCGGTATCGTCCTAACGACGAGTTGCTCGCCTTCCTGGAATCGCTCTGAATATGCCGAACCGCTGCATGGCCGAACCTCGGCAAACCAGCCACCGCACTCGGCCATGCGGCATAATCCCACTTCCGGCATAATGCCCCAGCTCGTGCAGGGCGGTGCGGTGCCAGTTGATCGTCTCGAAATAGGCTTGCGGCGGGGGCACCTGAACATAGTCGTGCGCGGGCACGTAGAAGGCGCGATTGCCGCCGATGCGGAAGTCGATGCCGGTCGCGCCGATCAGCGCCTCCACCTGGGGCTCGATCAGGCCCGGCGGAGGCGGCGGCGCGGCGGCCATGACGTCCTCGGGCAGGCCCTCGCACTGGGCGGCGTTGAAGACCGTGTATCGCTTGAGGAACGGGATCGCGGCGGCGTCCTCGCCGGTCTCGGCCGCGCGCGTCTTCTCGTTGTCCGGCACGAAACGGTCGGCATAGACGATCGTGGTGCCGCGCTCGCCCTTCATCACGTTGCCGCCGAGCGACAGCGCCTGTTTGAAGGTGAGCCAGCTCTGGCAGGGAAAGCCGAACTGGACCACGGCGCCCCAGAGCAACAGAATGTTGACGCCGGAGTATTGCCGCCCGGTGGCGGCGTTCTTCGGCATGGCGAGCGGCGCGGCCGCGCTCCCCCAGGGCTGCACCCAGGGCAGCTTTCCGGCCTCCAGATCGGCGATGATCCTGCCGGTGATATCGTCGTAAAGGCTCGTCCGGTCGTTGCCGGCGCTTCTGCGTTTTCCGTTTCTGGCCATCGGGTCGGTCTCCGCGACGGGCCTCGGGAGCCTCTCTCCCGATCCTCAACCTGTCACGGCCGACCCGGCCGACCTCTCACTCTGGGGGGCGTTGCGGGGTCTCCCCGCAGAAGGGGGTGCGCCGGCAACGACGTGCCGGCCAGGGGGAAGGCTTTCCCCCCACAACTCGGCGACATGGCGAACAGCCACAGCACAACAGGAATCTCGAAATCCTAGCGGTTTCGGACTATGTTTGGGTGATGTGCAACGCCTACGAACAGCATGTGAAATGGGCCGAATACTGCAAGATGATGCAGGCGCTCGAACTCGGCATCCCCTCCCGGCAATCCGAGCTTGACCTTCCCCAGGCCGACGACATTCGCATCAATCAGATGGGTCCGGTCATGCGCGCGGCGGCCAACGACAATGAGGTCGAGCTGGAGCCGATGAATTTCGGCCTGCCGTCGAACCGCCCCAAGGGCGGCCCGGTCTTCAACTACCGCTCGGACGGCCGCGACTTCTCGAACGCCAATCGCTGCCTCGTCCCCGCCTCCGGCTTCTTCGAGTTCACCGGCGCGAAGTATCCCAAGACCAAGCACCGCTTCACGCTCAACGATGCGCCGTTCATGGCGATCGCCGCGATCTGGCGCGAGGCGCGTGGCAACCATCCGGCGAGCTTCGCGATGCTGACCACCGAGCCCGGCCCGGACGTCGCCCCCTATCACAACCGACAGGTTGTGGTGCTGCGTCCGCAGGATTGGGCGGGGTGGCTATGGGCGACCGCGCCGCTGGAGGCGCTGCTGCGACCGCTCGAAGCGGGATCGCTCTCCGTCGAGACGGTCAGGAAAGGCAGGGATGACGCAAGCGAGGCGCTGGCGTGAAACTGAGTGCGGAGGACGTGGTATCGCGCCTGGCTGCTTTTACCGGCCATGACCTGACCAGAACGCTCGGCTCGATCGAAGCCTCTGTCCGGGGGATCGGGGCGGAAGAGAGCGCGGCGTTTATCGAGAACGCGGGCGCGGGCCGTGAGGTTCTGGCTGCGGCCGCCGAGATGAAGCGGCTCGCTGGTCAGATCAACGTGACCATTCATGCGCTCGGTATCCTGCTTTGCCTGCCGCATGTGCTGGAGAAAGGGGAGCGCGTCGAATATGTCTCGCTCGGCGCCGGCAATACCGGGCGTCGCTTCGATCTGGAGACAAACCTTCGCGTTGCCGAGTTCAAGTTCATTCGTTGGCGCGGCGGACCGGAGGCGATCCGCCAGAACTCGATCTTCAAGGACTACTTCCAGCTTGCCGATCATGAGACGGACAAGCGGAAATATCTCTATCTGCTCGGCACGGACCACGCGACGACCTTCCTCAAGGGGCGACGGGCGTTGAACAGCGTGCTGAGCCGCAACGAGAAGGTTCGCGCGCTGTTCGAGGAGCGATTTGGCGACAGGTATCGCACGGTCGGGGAATACTACGCCGATCACTCCGGCGCGGTGAGGATCGAGGATGTGTCACCGTGGCTGTCGGAGCTGGCGGAAGACCTCATCGAGGAGCCGATTGCCGACGCTCAGGTGGAGGAGTGAAAACCTTGGGATGGCGCGCAAGGCGCTCGGTGGCAGGGAGAAGACAGGCGATGGGCGTTGCACGCCCGGAAGGATTTAGCGGCGTGCTCGCAAAGGCGGGCCGGTTCTGCGCGGGCCTCGCCGCTGCCGCGCTTCTTTCGGCGTGCTACGAGTCGCGCGATACGATCATGATCGACACAAACGGGCATGTGAAGATGGTGTCCGTCTTCAGCGTCGATACGAGCGTCGACGGCGCGCCTTCCGGCGAGCGGTTCTGCGAGTTCGAGGAGTCCACCCGTCCCGGCATCGCCATCTCCTGGGAGACGACGCGGGACGGAGCGATGCGGACCTGCACGTTCACGATGTCCGGGGCTATCGAGGAGATCGTGGCTGCTGGCGAGGAGGCCGCTGCGGGGCTGGACGAAAGCGCCCGCGAGATGCTGGACGAGATCAATTCTGGCGGGTTTAGGCGGGACGGCGATGTCTGGACCTACACCTCCAGGACCGCGTTCGGCAGCCAGTTCACCGCCGATCCGACGATCCCGCCCGAGATCCTGGCGCAGGCGGCGTCGAATCTTGAAGGTCGCACGGCCGAGTTCAGCTTTACCGCGCCCCGCATCATCTCCAGCAACGGATCGATTTCCGAGGACGGGACGACGGCGACGCTCGTTCTGCCGCTGGTAGACGAGGACGGCGTGTTTCTGGAGACAATCGAGTTCGAGGTGCGGTTTTCGCTATGAGCCTGGACCACGAGAGACAGCCGGACGGCCCCAGTCAAGCGCAGCTCCAGGCGCTCATGCGCGAGCCCGGCGCGACGTTGGTGTTCATAGACGACACCAATTTTCACGGCTCGTCGGTGCGGCGGCTGGCGCCGGACCTGCGTGTCCTCGTCGGCGTCAGGATCGACTCTGGCCACTATGCCGGGATCGAGGCAGCGATGCGGCAGCGGCTCGCCGAGGTTGGTGAGGCCGAGTTCCACGCCGCTGAAATGGTCAACCCCGATAAGGAAGGACCGTGGAGGCGGGTCAGCTTTCCCGACCGTATCGCCGCCTTCAAGTTTCTGGGAAGCCTCATCGAGCGGTCTTGCGCGGAGATGCGATACATTCATGTCTCCAAAGAGCAGTATGCGGAGCTTCGACGGGCGGCGCGAGATGCCGGTTACGGCGATTTCGGCCTCGAACGCGACGCCGGGCTGAAGCGTGTCATGCTGCGCTGCGTGCTTGAGGAACTGGCTCTGGAAGGACGCCCAGCAATGGTGGTGATCGACCAGGACCGGGTGCGCGATGGGATCGAGCAGGATGGGAGCGAGGACGCTCCGTGGCTTCTGGGCGGAGGCGTGCTGACAGCGCCCTCGCACCTTGTGGCCGGTCTCCAGATCGCCGACGCCCTGGCGTATGCGGTCGGACGCCGGTTCCGTCGCGATGAGGAGTTCAACGCCGGGAACGCCAAGGCGCTGGATCAAGCCGCCCTTGAACCGCTGGCCGCGCTAAATGGACGGTCCATTATGGTGTTGTCGGCGGATGCCGGAAGAGACAAAGCGCGCGTCAGCGAAAATCCCGCGTCCTGACGCGGATTTCGCCCTGGCCGTCGCGCAGCTCGTCGAGATGCTTGTAGGGATCGCCGATGTCGCGTGTGGCGGGCACCTTCGGCCGGCCGCGTGGATCGGGCGTCGGGCTGCCGTGATGAAATTCGTCGCCGCGCCCGTGCGGCAAGGGAAACCGGCCGTCGCGGCGCCCGACGGTCGAGAGCAGATCGGTGAGGTCGGTAAGGTGATGGGCGACCAGATGCACCACCTCGCCCTCGCGCTGGATGCGTCCGCGCACGCCAAGCATGGCCGATCCCAGGACGACACGCCGGTATTTCTCGAAGGTCTTGGTCCACACCACGACATTGGCGATGCCGGACTCGTCCTCAATGGTGGCGAAGAGGACGCCCTTGGCCGAACCCGGCCGCTGGCGCACGAGGATGAGGCCCGCGGTCTCCAGCCAGCGTCCGTCGCGCGCGGCCATCGCCTCGGCGCAGGGCACGATGCGCCGCTTCGCCAGATCGGCGCGCAGGAAGGCGACGGGATGCCGGCGCAGCGACAGGCCGGTGTGCCCGTAATCCTCCACGACCTCGCGCCCGTCCGTCATGGGGCGCAGGATAACGGCGGGCTCCGTGATCTCGGGCAGCGTCTCGGCCTCGCGGTCGGCGGCGGCCGCGAACAGGGGCAGCGGCTCGTCGCGCAGCGGGCGGATCGCCCATAGCGCCTCGCGGCGGGCGAGATCGAAGGCGGGCCGGAAGGCGTCGGCCTCGGCCAGGTCCCTGAGCGCGGCGACCGGAACGCGGGCGCGCCGCCACAGATCGTCGATCGAGCCATAGGGCCGGTCGCCGCGTGCGGCCACGATGGCGGCCGCATCGCGATTGGCGAGGCCCTTGACCAGCCGCATGCCGAGGCGGACGGCGAAGCGTCCCTCGGTCCCGGCCGGCTCCAGCGTGCAGTCCCAGCGGGAGGCATTGATGCAGACCGGCCGGATCTCGACGCCATGCTCGCGCGCGTCGCGCACGATCTGGGCGACGGCGTAGAAACCCATGGGTTGCGAATTGACGAGCGCGGCGCAGAACACGTCGGGGTGCCAGCATTTGAGCCAGGCGCTGGCATAGGCCAGCAGGGCGAAGGAAGCGGCGTGGCTTTCGGGGAACCCGTAGGAGCCGAACCCCTCCAACTGCCTGAAGGTGGCTTCGGCGAACGCCTCGTCATAGCCGTTGGCGACCATGCCGGCGACGAGCTTGTCGCGGAATTTCGAGACCCCGCCGGTGAACTTGAAGGTCGCCATGGAGCGCCGGAGCTGGTCGGCCTCGCCCGGCGTGAAGCCGGCACAGGTGATGGCGACCTGCATCGCCTGCTCCTGAAAAAGAGGCACCCCCAGGGTTTTTCCAAGCACCGCTTCCAACTCGGGCTTGGGATAGTGGACGTCCTCGACGCCCTCCCGACGTCGCAGATAGGGATGGACCATATCGCCCTGGATCGGGCCGGGGCGCACGATCGCGACCTGCACGACCAGATCGTAATAGGTGCGGGGTTTGAGGCGCGGCAGCATCGACATCTGCGCGCGGCTCTCGATCTGGAAGGTGCCCAATGTATCCGCCTTGCGGATCATGGCGTAGGTGCGCGGGTCCTCCGCCGGGATGGCGGCGAGATCGAGCTTGACGCCCTTATGGGCGTCGAGCGGGTCGAGCGCCTTGCGCATACAGCTCAACATGCCGAGGCCGAGCACGTCGACCTTCATCATTTTCAGCGCCTCGATATCGTCTTTATCCCATTCAACGACCTGGCGGTCCTCCATGGCCGCCGGCTCGATCGGCACGAGATCGTCGAGGCGGTCGCGGGTCAGCACGAACCCGCCCGGATGCTGGCTGAGATGCCTCGGGGCGCCGATGAGCTGGCGCGCGAGATCGAGGGCGAGGCGCAGGCGGCGGTCGCCGAGGTTGAGGTTGAGCGCGTCCACATGCTGGGGGCCGGCCTCCTGCTCGGACCAACCCCAGACCTGGCTGGAGAGCGTCTTGATGAGGTCCTCGGGCAGGCCCATCGCCTTGCCGACGTCCCAGAGCGCGCCCTTGGCCCGGTAGCGGATCACGGTCGCGCACAGCGCCGCCCGCTCCCGGCCATAGGTGCGGTAGATCCACTGGATCACCTCTTCGCGCCGCTCGTGCTCGAAATCGACGTCGATGTCGGGAGGCTCGTTGCGCTCGGCCGAGACGAACCGCTCGAACAGCAAGGAATTGCGGTCGGGGTCGATGGCGGTGATGCCGAGCACGTAGCAGACCGCCGAGTTGGCGGCCGAGCCGCGCCCCTGGCACAGGATGCCCTCGCCGCGCGCGAAGCGGACGATGGAATGGACCGTGAGGAAATAGGGCGCGTAGTCGAGCTGCGCGATCAGGTCCAGCTCGTGCCGGATGGCGTTGCGCACGCTCTCGGGCAGGCCCTCGGGATAGCGGCTCTCCGCGCCCTCCCAGGTCAGGCGCTCCAGCGTCTCTTGCGGGGTCAGGGACGGATCGTCGCGCTCCTCGGGATACTGATAGACCAGATCGCCCGGCGAGAACCGGCAGCGTCCGGCGATCAGGGTGGTGCGCGCCAGCGCCTCGGGATAGCGGGCGAACAGCCGGTGCATCTCCTCCAGGCTCTTGAGGAAGCGGTCGGCGTGGCGTTCGCGCCGGAAGCCGAGCGCGTCGATCGTCGTGGTGTGCCGGATGGCGGTCACGACGTCCTGCAGGACGCGGCGGGCAGGCGCGTGGAACAGCGCGTCATTGGTGACGACGGTGGCCACGCCCGCCCGCGCGGCAAGGCCCGCGAGCTGGTGCAGGCGCATCTGGTCGTTGGGGCGGCGGCGCAGGGTGAGCGCGAGATGGGCGTCCTCGCCGAACACCTCGCGCAGGCGGCGGAGCCTGAGTGCGCATGTCTCGTCCGCCTCGTCGGGCACGAGGATGGCGATCAGTCCCTCGGCGTAGCGCCCGAGGTCGGACCATTCGAGATGACATTTCGCCTTGCCCGCGCGGCCCTTGCCGAGCGTCAGCAGGCGGCACAGCCGCGCCCAGGCGGCGCGGTCTGTCGGATAGACGAGCACCGCCATGCCGCAGGCGAGATCGAGCCGGCATCCGGCCACCAGCCGGACGCCGGTGGCCTTGGCCGCCTCCCAGGCGCGCACGATCCCCGCGACCGAGTTGCGGTCCACGACGCCGAGCGCCTCGATCCCGATCATGGCGGCGGTGGCGAACAGCTCGTCGGCCGATGACGCCCCGCGCAGGAACGAGAAATGCGACGTGACCTGAAGCTCGGCGTAGCGGGGCGCGGTCATCCGAAGATTCCGTGGATGAACCAGCGATGCGAGCCGGTCGCGGGGTCCTCGCCGTCGCCGGCCCGGTAGAGCCAGAAGCGTTCGCCCGCGTCGTCCTCGACGCGGAAATAATCGCGCACCGCGATCATCTCGGCGTCGCGCTTCCACCATTCCCCGAACACGCGCTCGGGGCCATCGGCCCGCGCCACGCGGCGGCGCACGCCCCGCCATGTGAAGGAGACGGGCGGATGATCGGGCAGCAGCGCGATGGTCTCGACCGGCTCGGGCCTGAGCAGAAGGCGCGCGGGACGCGGCCAGGCGTCGGGCCAGCCCGCGCCGGTGTCCGGGGAGAGCGCGGGCACGCGGCAGACCGCGCGTTCGGGCACATCGCTGGCGACCGGGGCGGCGCGATAGATGGCGCGCTCCCCGACCCGGTTGGCCAGCGTGTCGATGAGGTCGGAGATGTCGGGTTCGGCCTCGTCGAGCAGCGTGGTCGCCGACTGGCGGGGCTTCAGCGGCTCGGCAAGAACGGCGCAGAGCGAAAGCCCCTCGATGCCGAAACCGGGGTCGATGGTCTCGATCTTGTCGCACAGGAGGCGCGTCAATCGCTTGACGTCGCGCACCGGCCGCGCGGTTCCCACGCGCACGGCCTGGGCGGTGTTGTCGACGCGCTGGCAGACGAGATCGAGACGGCGTGCGCCGAGCCCTTTCTGTTCGAGGCCCGAGCATAGGGTTTCGACCAGCTTGCCGATATAGCGGGCGATGGTTTCGGCCGCCGAGATCGGCTCGGCGAAGACGCGCCGGGCCTCGACCAGCTCGTCGGGCCGGATGGGCTCGATCGGCTCGGCCGAACGGCCGAGCGCCTCGTCGATCCTCCGGCCGGGTTCGGGACCGAAGCGCAGCACGAGGGGCGCGCGCGGCTGGGCGAGCAGATCGCCGACCGTCTCGAAGCCGAGGACTCGCAGCTCGGCGGGCATTGCGGGCGGAAGCCGCAGGGCTTCGACCGGGAGCGGCGCCAGGACCGGCGCGCCATGTCCGGGCTCGGCGATCACGGCCGCGCCGGAGGCGAAGCGGGCGAGCGCGTGGGCCGCGCCCCAGGTGTCGGCGACCGCCGCGCGCGCGGCGACGCCGGACATGGCGAGCCGTCCGATGAGGGCGTCGAGCATGGCGGCCTCCCCGCCGAGCAGGTGATCGGCTCCGGTGGAGTCGATGACGATGCCGTCAGGGGGATCGGAGGCGACGACGGGCGAGAACCGCTGGAGTATCCAGAGCGCCAGCCGCTCCAGCGCCTCGGCGTCCCCTTCGGGATCGGCGTCGCGGATCGCAAGGCCCGCGACGAGGGCCTGCGCCTTGGCGACCGGCATCCCGACGCGCAGGCCGAGACCGTGGGCCGCCGCGTCCAGCGCCGTCACCACCCGCTTCGCTCCTTCCCGGCCGGCCAGGATCAGGGGCGCGTCAGCCGGCGGCGCGCCGGCGCCGGTCATTCGCCGGAGCCGGTCTGTCGGCCAGCTCGGCAGGTATAGCGAGACGACCCGTTTGTGCATCACACGCTTCCAACTCGAAATCAGCACTTTCCCCCGCGCGGGCGCGGATCAGCTCGACCAGCCAGCGATGGCGGCCGACGCCGGGAACCGGCAGGAGCGTTGAGGGCAGCGCCGAAACCCGCCAGCGCGTCGCGGCGGAGGTGGGCTGCCCGAAATCCATGGAGTCGGCCTGGCGGCGCCAGCGCCGCAGGGCGAGGCCGACCGTCCCGGTCCCCTCGGCCGCGAGCATCAGGCGGCGCGACGCCTTCATGGAGAGATGCGCGACCTCGCCGACCACCGCGCCGAGCCCGCCGTGGCGCAGCCCTTCCTCCATGCACGCCAGCACCGCAGCCTGGTCGCCGGCTTCCAGAAAGAACACCCGGTCGGGCTTCAGCCCCGCTGATCGAGGGCCGGGGCGAAGATGTCGGGCTGGGTGAGGCACCAGAGCACGCGGCCTCTGGTGCGCGCTGCGACCCCGGCGGCGAACAGCGCGGCGGCCGCGCCATCGGCGACGCCGTTGCCGCCGCCAGCGATCTCATGGAGCGCGCCGAGCGCCAGCCCGCCGCCGGGCAGGCGCGTATCGACCTCGGCGACCCCGAAGGGCAGCACCGATTGGACGCGCCGCCGCTGCCCCTCGATCTTTTCGATCCGAGCGCGCAATTCCGCGATGGCGGGCTGTGGCCGCACGTTCGTCGTTGACCTCCGGTTTTACGACCTTCATCATGTTCGCTATTTGTTCTATCTTTCAGCGGCGGGAGTCAAGACGAGTCTTCCGAAGGCCGACTCCCGCCCTTTTTGCGACCCCCGGCCCGCCGGAGAGGGTTCGGCGTGCGCCGGGGCCGCATGTCGCTCTTATCTGGCGTGACCGGTCTCAGCCGTATCGGCGTGCTTGCTCCCAGGGGGCACGCTCCTGTTCTCTCCGCTGCGATGGCGGAAGGGCCGGTAGTTTCCGACGCGGGTCCGCGACGCATATTTCCCCTCCTCGAAACCGAGAGGCTTTGCGTTCTCAGCCGAAGGCGCATCCTCCGTTTCGAGAGACGGGGCGACGGTGGGCGGCTCTTCCACCGCGTCCACCGGGGCAGGCGCGGCGACTTGGGCTCCACCGACCAAGGACAGCCGGCGCTGTGTCACGGCCTCCGCCGCCGCCCTGACCGGATCGTCCTCGGTATGCACGTATCGCATGAACATGGTCACGGTCTTGTGCGCGGTGAGCGCCATCCCGACCTTCACGGGTATGCCGGAATTGGCGATGTCGGTCGCTGCCCGGTGACGGATGCCATGCGTTCCGATATGCGGCAGTCCGGCGCGTTCGAGGATGCGCCGCCAGCCCTGATAATAGGTGTGCTTCGACATAGGCAGACCGGGGTCGAAAACCGACGGGCACACGTAGGGAGAACCCTCGAACCTCGGAGCGTTTTCGAGCAGCCGCAGCGCCTCCGCGCTCATCGGCTTGGACATTTCCCCGGTCTTGCTGTCCGGCCAGACAACGCGCCGGTTCTCGAAGTCCACCCAGGCCCATTCGAGCTTGAGGATTTCGGACATGCGCGCGGCGAACTCGAACTGCAAACGGATTGCGAGGATGATGAAGGGATGCTCCAGCCCCTCAGCTTCCGAGCGGTCCAGATACTCGTAGAGCTTGCGCAACTCGGCATCGGTTATGAGGCGCGTCCTGCCGCGCTCGGGATATTTTGGGACATGCCGACAGGGATTGGAGCCGTCAGGTCGCAATCCCCATACCTCGGCCATGTTGAACATCTTGCGCAGCGCTGCCAGCACACGGTTGGCGTTGGTGGGGCTCTTCGCCATCTTCTTCATCAGGGCCGAGATGTCGGCGCGTGTCACGTCGGGCACCTTGAGATTGCCAAGGGCCGGAATGATGTAGCGCTTGCCGTAGCCTCTGTTCGACTCGACGGTGGACGGCTTGTTGTGCTTCTCGGAGTATTCCTCAATGAACCGCGAGAACAGCTCCTTCACGGTCGGGGCCTGACGAGCGGCCACGCGCTCCGAGCTGGGATCGACGCCGCGTCGAACCTCGGCGAGCCAGTCCTGGGCGATGCGTCGCGCCTGCTCGACGGTGATCTCGCCATAGCGTCCAATCGCGGGCTTCCTGCGCTGACCGTTGTGAGCGACGTAGGCGAGCATGAAAATCTTGCGACCGGCGGGCGTGACCTTTAAAAGAAAGCCAGGAGTGGTCGTATCCCGGAGATCGTAATCGCGGTCCTTCGGGGCGGCGGCGTCGACGGCAGTCTTTGTGAGCTTGATTTTGGGCATATCCTAACCTCCGTTGAGGTCGGTTTTCAGGTGCAGAATAGGTGCATCCAGAAAGCCAACCGTAGCGAACATCCGGTTAGGTAAGAGCAACTCGATAGGCCAAAATGTCCATACGGGACAGGCGCTTATCGGGAAAACGGATACCCCCGGATACATAAAGGATAGGGGATATCCGCTCTCTCAAAATCGAGTTCCGCAAGGAGTGCTGGTTCGATCCCGGCCAGGGGCACCAAT
>VFQP010000693.1_pt1 | contig 57192 bp, 54 predicted proteins | sample 3512351 | NCBI WGS metagenome assembly VFQP01 (sample SAMN10412372, study PRJNA504923) | tailings metagenome | isolation source: Relicate 1 Philex TSF1 revegetated site | place: Philippines: Tuba, Benguet | collected 2017-08-29 | reverse complement strand
ACCTCCCGGTGGCGCCGTCACTAGACTGACGGCGTGCGCCTGACTCCGCGGCCGGGCAAGGCCGTCCATCAGTTCTCGTTCATTGACGCGCTCGTCGCGGGCCTGTATGACGGGGCCTTTCCCGCGGCGGAGGTGACCGCGCACGGTGACTTAGGACTCGGCTGCGGTGATGCTCTCGATGGTGAGCTGGTGCTTCTCGATGGCCGTTTGGTCGTCTGCCGCGCGGACGGCAGCATCACCGAGGTGGCCCCCGACGAGCGGTTGCCGTTCGCCGAGGTGGTGCGTTTCGAGCCGACGTTCACCCAGCAGCTCGGCTCACTCGGCGAGAAGGACTTCGAGCGTCTCGTGGAGGAGCTCGTGCCGAGCGACAACCTCTTCTACGCCCTTCGGGTCAGAGCATCCTTCGAGTGGATCACGGTACGCGAGGCGGCGCGCCAGCAGCGCCCGTTCCGTGGACTCGCCGAGGCAGTGAAGGACCAGCGGGAGGCGACCCACGGCGCGACGACGGGGACCATGGTCGGCTTCAAGGGGCCGGATGTGTTCCAGGGCCTGAGCGTCGCCGACTTCCACGTGCACTACCTCGAGGAGTCGGGAAGGCTCGGCGGCCACGTGCTCGACTTCGCGATGCTGTCGGGGGTGCTTGAGATCGAGGCCTACTCCACGTTCACGCTGCACCTGCCGGAGGTCGAGTCCTACCTCGCTGCTGAGCTCGACGACATCTCGGCGGACGAAGCCATCCGGGCGGCGGAAGGGTCCTAGGCCCGCGTCGCCCGCGTCGAGCGGGGGCGTCGCTCGCCCGTGAGCCACGGCCTCAGTGCACGCGTGACGAGCGGCATCGCGAGGTACGTCATCACCGGGGTGACCAGCAACACGGTGAGCGCGACCCGCAGGGGGAGCGGCCAGGTCCCCGTGATCGGGGTGAGCGCCCAGTTCGCGAGCAGGCTGAGTGGGTAGAAGACCAGGAAGATGGCGACCATCTGCTTCCAGCGCGGCGGGACCGGGGGAGCGGCACTGATCACCTCAACCGATGAGGGCACGTCGAACCAGCCCTCAATGCCGGTGCGCCGCTCTTCGGGGCTGTGCTGCACCATCCCGAGCGCGGATTCGACCCACCACGCGCGCTCGGGGGACTCCTCCCAGGCCTGCAGCGACTCTTCGTCGGCGAAGCGGAACAGCATGTGCCACTCAGGACTCGACGGGTCGGGTCTCACCCACCCGGACCCGAGGTAGCCGGGTGCCTGACTGAGGAGGTCTTGGCCGGCGCGGGCCCACGCAGCGACCTCTTTCGCGCGTTCCGGGTCGACGATGCGCGTGATCGAGACGGTGATCGGTTCGCTCATCCTTCCAGTGTGCGGGATGCGGGCCGCGGGCGCTCGACCCGGTCACGGGCTCGCGCGCGGTCGGGTATAGTGGACGAGCACGTTCGCGGGCCCGTGGCGCAGTTGGTAGCGCACCTGCATGGCATGCAGGGGGTCAGGGGTTCGAATCCCCTCGGGTCCACAACGATGAAAGCCGCCCTCCGGGGCGGCTTTCATCGTTGTGGGCTCGTGTTGCGTTTCGAACCACCGGGGTCCCTGCAGGCGCAGTCCGTCGCGCCGCACTCCCCGTGTGTCGCACCTGCGCGCAACTGCGGCGTGGTGGCGGCTCCGGTGGGGCTTCGAATCCCCTCGGGTTCACGACGACGAAAAGCCGCCATCCGGCGCGGTTTTCGTCGTTGTGGGTTCGCGTTGCGTTTCGATCCACCGGGGGCCGTCCCGGACCCCGGTTCCGGCGCGTCGCCGTGCCCTGGTCGCTGGTCGAGTAGGCGCGGAGCCGTGCACCGACCACGTGGTGCCGTGGTCGGTGGGACCATCACGTAGCGGCCAGGCTTCGAGACGATCTGAGAGCTGTCCTGCGCTTCGGCCGCTTGACGTTCGTTCGGACCCTAGACTTTGGCAAGTCTCCTCAGCGTCTTGGAGTACTCAACTATGAAGTAGTCAGCAGGGCGCTGCGCTGAGTAGAACAGTTCAGAATCGATGCCGTGCTCTTCGTCGAGCTCGAGCTCTTGACGGATGCGCTTGAGGTGGCTCTTGGGTACCTCACGACCATCGCTAGTGTTTATGTAGTTGCTGGTCAAGGTCTTGGTGCGTGAGCGTCGCCAGCGCCCGCGTCCGACGCGCTCCTGGACCACTCGACTGATATGTTCACGTTCACCACGGGAGCGCGTTATCTCGCAGCCGTGCTCCCTGAGAACCCGTTTGAGGACGCGCCACTGTATGCTCCGCTCCTCCTTGCTGACGCGACGGCAATGACTCTCGATCCATCGAGCTATCGCGAGCACCTCGTGGTCGGCAAGGCTCTGGTATTGGCGATCGGATGGCAGTAAGTCGTGAGCCGCGACCTGAAGCATCCACTGATAGAGCTGACGCTCTTCCGACTGAACAATCCGACCGTTCCGGTCGAGAAACACGAGGAGTGCGACGAGCGCGGTCCGCTTGTTGCCGTTGTGGAAGGGGTGATTGTGGACTAGCCCGTGAAGTAGGGCTGCGGCCGCGAGGGCTATAGTCGGGTACTTTGGTTGTCCGCCGTATCGCGTTGCTGGTCGCTCAACGGCTCCTTCTAGGAGGTTCTCGTCACGAACACCAAGTGGAAAGATTGGATCGTCAGACGCCGCGAAGTCCTCCTCGAGGGCATCGTGTATTGCGCGAACCTCGGCTGCTGTTAGGAAGGCGAAGGTGGTGTTGGTGCTTCCCGTTGGGAACTCTGGTGCCCCCACCACCTCCACGTCAGGGTGGTCGCTCAGGGGATCCGGGGTAGGGGTAGCCGCGGGCGGCAGTGATTTTAGCTTCCGAATGGCGCCCTTCGGCAACGTGTTTGAGCGCGGGTCAAGTTCGATACCGAGCTCGGCGAGATGGCGGGCCAACTCGCCTCGCTCAACGCCGAGCCAGTCGAGCCAGTAGCTCACTTTCCGCTGGTGAGCACCTGCCAGATCCAACGTCCGAAGTGCCAACCTGCGCTGAGAGTCGTTGAGCTTTGAGGTGCCCGTATCAACATGGTCGATGCCGGCACGCCAAAGCGCGACCAACACTGACTCGACCTCGAGATCTGCCTCCTTGGCGAGTTCCGCAACCGAGATGGAGCGGCGAGACATGGTGAGCTCCCAACGGGCAGTAGACGAGCTAAATGCGACAACGATATACCTGAAGAGGATGTAGGGGGCATTGCGCGTCCCTCGGGGCCAAGGGGGAGTCAATCGTCGGGCCGGGCCACCACGGTACCTCCGGTCGCTCTCACCGAGGAGTCTTGGCGGAACACTGCGACTAGCTTCCCGTAACGGTCCGGTCGGCGGGCAGCTCGTCGCTCTCCGCCGACCGGCCGGACGGGAAGACGATCTCAGGCCACGCCTGCGGTGCTTTCGCGCACGATCACGGTGTGCGGCGCGACGAACTCTTCGGGTACGGCGTCGGGGTTGTCGATGCGCGCGGCGATCCGAGCGACCGCTTCGCGAGCGATGAAGGGCGTGTCGAGCGAGACGGTCGACAGGCTCGGCCGCGAGTAGCGTCCCTCCTCGATGTCGTCGATGCCGATGATGGCGACGTCGTCGGGCACTCGCAGTCCGAGGTCGAACACCGCGCGCATGGCACCCATCGCGAGCAGGTCGGAGTAGCAGAAGATCGCGTCGGGCCGAGGGGTGGCCGACAGCAGGGCGCGTGCGCCGGCGTACCCGTCCGCGCGACTGTAGTGCGCCGCCGGGTGCAGCAGTGCCGGCTCTGAATGGAGCCCGGCGTCGTGGAGCGCCTGTTCGTACCCGGCGGTGCGCTGTTGCGGCGTGGCGTAGCTCTCGTCGGGCTGCGCTCCCAGTGCGGCGATTCGCGTGCGGCCGATGTCGAGCAGGTGCTTGGTTGCGTCGTAGGCCGCGCGCACGTTGTCGATGGCGACGTGGTCGAAGCGGCCATCGAAGTCGTGCTCGCCGAGCAGTACGAGGGGCATCGAGCTGCGGTCGTTCATTTCCAGCAACTCTGCCTTGGTGACGAGCGGACTGAAGAGGATGCCATCGAACAGCATCGTGCGATCGGCGCCCGTCAGCAGCTCGCGTTCACGGTCGTGGTCGTGGCCGGTCTGGTCGATCATCACCCGATAGCCGAGTTCGGCGGCGGCGTTGATCACGTCGCGCGCGAGTTCGCTGAAGTAGGGAACGTCGATCTCGGGCACGACGAGGGCGAGCACGCCGGTTCGGCCGGTGCGCAACGTGCGGGCCACGGGATTGGGGCGGTAGTCGAGTTCGTCGATCGCGGTGAGCACACGCTCCCGCATTCGCTCGCTGACGTGCTCGTATCCGCTCACGACGTTGGAGACGGTGCGGATGGAGACCTGCGCGCGCTCGGCGACATCGCGAAGAGTGGCGGGCACGGCGGCTCCTTTCGGGGGTGCGACGACGTCGTACGTGCTCGTCAGCATAGCGCTTGCAACGTGTGCAAACGTGCGCTACGGTTTTGCATACGTTGGCAAACGGAGGTGTCGACTCGTCCAGGAGACGCTGGTCGGTCACCATGTCACAAAGGAGTGTCCCCCCATGCACCTGCCCCGCAGCTTCGCAGCGACACCCGTCGCTCGCGGCATGCGCGTCGGCGCCCTCGGCGCTGCCGTGCTCCTCACCGTCGGGCTCGCCGGTTGCGGCCCTGCCATCGGGTCCGGCGGCGACGCGGCCGACCCGTCCCGCCTTCAAGCCCCGACGGAGGAGTCGCCCTCGGGCGAGATCACGATCTGGGACCGCGAAGGCGACCTCTTCGAAGTGTTCGACGCCGCGATCGCGGCGTTCAACGAGAAGTACCCGAACATCGTGGTCAACCATGAGGCGGTCGACATCGGTGCCAAGCTGCAGAACACGCTGATCACCGGAACCGACGTGCCGGACGGCGTGTTCCTCGATGACCAGCTCGTGGCCGGCTACGCGGACTACCTGTGGGATCTCAGCGATGTGCTCTCGCCCTACCTGGCCGACATCGCACCGCAGAAGGTCGACGTCAACTCCCTCGACGGCGGCATCTTCGGAGTGCCGTTCGACCTCGACCCGGGTCTGCTGTTCTACAACGCCACCGCCCTCGAGGCCGCCGGAGTCGACGCCTCGGCGATCGAGACCTACGACGATCTCCTCGACGCGGCGCGTCAGTACCAGGCCGCGGTTCCAGGGTCCGGCCCGATCCATCTCGAGCAGAGCCCGTTCCTCGGGCAACTGCAGCTGGAGATGTTCGCCAGCCAGCTCGGCACGAGCATCGCCGACGCGAACGGCGAACTGCGCTTGGACTCCCCGGAGTACCAGCAGATCCTCGGGTTCCTCGACACGGTCTCGAAGGAGGGCCTCGGCACCCGCGCCGAGTACCTCGGGCCGACCGACATCGAAACCCTCGAGTCCGGTCAGCAGGTCTTCTACCCCTGGGCGATCTGGTTCGACTTTGCACCGCAGCAGCTGCTCACCGAGACCCAGGGCGACTGGCGTGCGATGCCGCTCCCGGCGTGGAACGAAGGCGGGGCGCGAAGCGGTGCGATGGGCGGATCGTCGTTCATCCTGCCCAAGGACGGCAAGAACTCCGAACTCGCCTGGCTGTTCTACGAGTTCCTGATGTTCGACGAAGCAGGCTACACCGCGGTCTACGGTCCGAACGAGGTCTACCCCGGGGGCTTGAACACCTCGATCCCGTCCTACCTGCCGGCAGCCGACCCGTCCCGCCCGCTCTTCGACCCCATCCCGGCGCTCGGCGGCCAGGACTTGTGGGCCGTGGCGACGGAGGCCGGCGCACAGATCCCCGGCGGCGCACCCATCCCGACCTGGTGGGGTGGAGCCGTGGACTACCTCGGCAACAACATCCAGCGGATGCTCGATGGAGAACTGACTCCGGAGCAGGTCATCGAGCAGTCGACGGCCGACATCCAGGTCAACCTCGTCGACCGCCAGTGATCGACGCGACGGGCCGGTCCGTGCCGGCCGGCCCGTCGCCGACCCCTCGACGGCACTGACGCCCCGCCACCGCCCGACCAAGGAGTATCCCGTGACATTGACGACCGCGGTGGGTGCATCGGCACCCCGCCGACGGCGCGGACGATCGTCCGGCCGGGTCGGGCGTCGCATCGCCCCCTACGTCTTCGTGTTCCCGTTCGTCGCGATCTTCGCCGCGTTCAGCGTGTACCCGATGTTCTTCACGCTCCGGTTGAGCTTCACCAACTGGCGTGGCACAGGCACCGCCGAATGGGTGGGCTGGGACAACTACCTGTACTTGCTCTCCAACCCCGGATTCTGGTCGTCCCTGGCCAACTCGGCGGTTCTGTGGCTGCTCATCGTCCCGGTTCAGCTCGTGGTCGGCCTTCTGGCGGCAGTGCTGCTCGACAATGCCAAGACGAAGATGCGGGGCTTCTACCGCACGGCGTTCATCGTTCCGTTCGTCACTCCGTTGGTCGCGATCGCGCAGATCTGGACGGTCGTCTTCGACCAGAACTATGGCGCGGTCAACAGTGCGCTCGGCCTGCTGGGCCTTCCCGACATCGGATGGTTGACGACGAGCGAATGGGCCAAGCCCACCCTCGCCCTCCTGTTCCTGTGGAAGACGACCGGCTTCATCGTCATCATCCTGCTCTCCGGTCTGCAATCGATCGACGGCCACGTCTACGAGGCGGCATCCCTGGACGGGGCGTCGCGGCCGCGACAACTCTGGAGCATCACGGTTCCCCTCATGCGTCGCACGATTATGTTCGCGGTCGTGCTGCAGACCCTCGCCGTCTTCCAGATGTTCGCCGAGCCCTTCGTCGTCACCCAGGGAGGCCCCTACGGTTCCACGACGACCGCCGGCTACTACCTCTACAACCACATCACGCGTGCCGACCTCGGCACCGGCGCGGCGAATTCGTTCCTGCTCGTCATCCTCGTCATGGCGCTCTCCCTCGTGTTCGTCCGCCTGCTTCGGGCCAAGGACTGAAAGGCCGCCATGACTACCGTTACCCCGTCCCGGTCGCGCGCGCGTCGCAGGCTCCTCCCTGCCCTCGGTTCCCAGGCTTTCCTGCTCCTGCTGACGATCGCCTTCCTCGCGCCCGTCGTCTGGGCGATCGCGTCATCGTTCAAGCCCGCCAACGACATCATCCGGCGACCCCTCGTCTTCGACCCCACGACGGTGACCCTCGACAACTTCGTCGAGATGTTCCACGACGTGCCGATCGGCCTCGGCTTCGCCAATACCGCCATCGTGCTGCTGTTCAAGGGGGCGATGACGATGTTCTTCGCCCCGCTCGCCGCCTACGCGTTCGCCAAGTACGAGTTCCCCGGCAAGAACGTGCTGTTCGGGGCCGTGCTCATCACGCTCATGCTGCCGACGATCGTGCTCATCATTCCGTTGCTCCTGGAGATGAAGGAGCTGGGCTGGGTGAACACGTACCAAGCCCTCATCCTGCCCGGTGCGATCGACGCGTTCGCGATCTTCTGGATGCGCCAGGTCATCGCCGCCGTGCCCGACGAACTGCTCGACGCCGCGCGGGTCGACGGATGCAGCGAGTTCGGCATCTTCTGGCGCGTCGTCGTGCCGGTGATTCGGCCGGGGCTCGCGGGCCTGGCTGTACTGACCGTGATGAACATCTACAACGACTTCGTCTGGCCGGTCGTGGTCACCAGCAGCGAGCGGATGGCGACCCTCCAGGTCATGTTGTCGACCCTGGCGCAGAACATCACCGGCAACAAGATCGGTGCGGACTACGCCACCGTGACCGGCGAACTCCTCGCCGCGAGTTCGGTCGCGCTGATCCCCTTGCTCATCGTCTTCATCGTGCTTCAGCGTCACTTCATCAACGGCATCCTCGCCGGGAGCGTCAAGGGATGACCGTGACGACGACGCCTTCCGCGCCCCTGGTCGCTTCCGCGACCCCACCACTGAAAGGCTTCCACCGCATGACCTCCGTGCCCAAACCCGAGTATCCGCGCCCGGACCGGGATCGCTCCGAACGCTGGATGACGCTCAACGGCCTCTGGGACTTCGAAAGCGAAGACGGACCTGCGACGATCGTCGTGCCGTTCGCATGGGAGACGCCCGCGTCGACCGTGGCGCGCACCTGGCTCGAGCGTGCCCGCTACCGTCGCACGGTGTTGGCTCCGGCCGAGTGGGCCGGAGCCCGCATTGCCCTGTGCTTCGGTGCCGTGCACCATCGCGCCGTCGTGTCGATCGACGGCGTGGTCGTGGGGGAGCACGTCGGCGGTTCGACCTCGTTCGAGTTCGACGTCACCGACCACCTTCGTGTCGGGGTCCCGGCCGAGCTCGTCGTCGATGTCGAGGCGCCCGCCGACAAGCGATCGATCGTGCACGGCAAGCAGCGGTCCATTCCCCGCGACGACTACGACGGGGTGTCATTCACGCCCACCTCCGGAATCTGGCAGAGCGTGTGGCTCGAGGCCCGTGGCCGCACCTACCTCTCGCGCGTGGCCGTGCGCGGCGATGACCTGGAGGCGTTCGACATCGACGGGGTGCTCGCGGGTGATGCGGTCGCGGGCGCGAACGTTCGCGTGACCGTGCTCGACGGTTCCTCCGCCGGCGAGACCCTGGAGCTGACCGCCGACGCGGAGGGACGGGTGCGTGGCCGACTGCGCATCGCCGAGCCACGAACGTGGTCGCCGGCCGATCCGCACCTCTATCGTCTCCGGTTCGAGACGGGTCATGCCGCCGCACTCGACACGGTGACGGTGACCGGGGGACTGCGCCGCATCGAGACGCGCGGCGAACACCTGCTGTTGAACGGTGAGCGACTCTATGTGAGGGGAGTGCTCGACCAGGGCTATTGGCCCGACAGCGGCATGACGGCCCCGGATGAGGCCGCGCTGGTGCGTGACCTCGAGCTCGCTCGCGAACTCGGGTTCACGCTCGTGCGCAAGCATCTCAAGTGCGAGGAGCCGCGCTGGCTCGATCTGGCTGACCGGATGGGCATGCTCGTCTGGGCCGAGCCTCCGTGCCCGAGCCGATTCAGCGACTCGGCCGCGGCCGCCTTCGAAGCCCAGCTCGATCCGATGGTCGAGCGCGACGGCAATCATCCGTCGATCGTCGTGTGGGGTCTGTACAACGAGGAGTGGGGGCTGGATTGGGACATCCCGGGCAGCCCGGAGCGGGCTGCCGCCGCCGCGCACGCGTACGACCTCATGCGGACCCTCGACGACTCGCGGCCGATCGTCGAGAACTCCGGCTGGGCGCACGTACGTACCGACCTGGTCGACTGGCACTACTACGACGAGGATCCCGCTGTCTGGGCGTCGGCGCTCGCCGCCCTGGCGACGGGGGAGCGCGAGCACTTTCCGGTCAAGCTCGGTCCGGACTTCATCGTCGACAAGTCGTTCTACGGCGACTCCTCGTTCCCGCGCACCGGGGTGCCGATCCTGAACAGCGAGTTCGGGGCCGGATTTACGAGCCTCGAGCGCGCATGGCACGTGCGCTGGCAGACCCAGGAGATCCGGCGTCACGATCGGTTCACCGGCTATGTCTACACGGAGCTGGCCGACATCGAGCACGAGATGGCCGGTCTGCTCGACACCGACCGCCGCCGCAAGGACTGGGGAGGCCTCGATCCCGCCGACGCGAACGCCGACACGGTGCTCGTGCTCGACCTCGTGCCGAAGCACGCGGGAGCCGACATCCCGGTTCCGATCGAACCGACCACGATCGCAGCCCGAGTGTCGCACCACGGTGGCGCTCGCGTGCGCGGGCGGCTGCGGGCAGCGTGGGTGAGCGCGGGGCGCCCGTTTCCGGCGACACCTCCGACCCCCGCGGTCGAGTCGGATACCGTGACCGCCGAACCGTTCGAGCTCAGCGCACCGGTGCACGTCACGGTGCCCCCGCCCGCCGGCCCTGCACGGCTTCTGGTGTGGCTGGTGGATGACGGCGGTGCGGTGCTCGCCCGCACCTTCGTGGACGCGGCACCCATTGAGCCGCCGAACCGCCGAGGTGCCCGGCCGGGCACCACCTGAGCCGGCGTGGCGCGCGTCTAACGCCAACGCGGCGCGCGCCACGTCCTTGTGTTGCGCCGTGCGGCCTCAGTTGGTGAAGACGAGTCCCTTGTAGTCCGGGTTGCCGACCGGGGTGATGGTCAGCTGGGATCCGTCGCACGTGACGGTGTGCTCGACGCTGCGGTAGCTGAGGTCCCAGATCGGGTAGCCGATGTCGAGCGCCCCGCTCAGGTCGTCGCGCAACGCAGGACGAAAGTTGAGGTCGGGCATGATGTCGCTCTCCCAGCCGTCGAAGACGACTACCGTGCCGTCGTCGTCGGCCGCGACCCAGCTCGCGCTCGCGGTTCCTGCTGCGGTGTCGTCGTAGAAGATGCTCTCGCCCTCTCCCGTGATCCAGTTGGTGCGAACGAGGATGCCGTCCGTCGCGATCCCGAAGTGCCCATCACCGGTGAACTCGATCGTGTAGTTGCCGGCGACATCCCCTCCGATGATGTTCGCGCCTTGAGTCGCGAGGTCTTCGATGATGTGGCCGAGTAGGGCGTCCTTATCGACTTCCCACGGGCTGCCCTTAACAGCGCAGTCGATCGGCCGGTTGAGGGTGAATGCTTCGTCGTCGGCTTTCGAGGTTCCGTCGGGTTCGGGCGTTCCTGTGCTACAGCCCACGAGAACGAGGAGAGTCGCGAGGGGCGCGACGACGCGAACCAACAAGGGCATGGCAGTCATGGCACCACAGTAGAAACCCGCGACACTTCGGCGCGCTAGGGAAAACACTGGACCTTGCCGGTTGACCCGAGCGGGCGCACGGAGGATGATCCTCTAAACGTGAAGGGGTGTCATGACCAAGTCAGTTTCACCTGAGCGCACCCGGAGGCACGGCACCATCTTCGCCCGAGTCGTCGCCGGGGTCGTCTTCATCGCGGGGATCATCGCGATGACATTCGGCGCTCTGGCCGTGCCACCGCCCGCCGACTCCTCCTCGCCGAATCAGAAGCAGGTGACCTCGACGATCGCGGGCGAGGAGCACGCCACGGAGACGACCACTCGGGAGGGGAGCACCGACCCGGAGTCCCCGGATGGCGTCACGACGAAGGAAACCGTCACGACGAAGCCGGCGACCGAACAGACGGTCGAAACCTACACGGTGACCGCGCCCGACACGACTCTGCTCGGGCGGGCGATGGCCAACCCGGCGAGCGTTCTGCTCCTGCAGTTCCTCGTCGTGCTGTTGGCGAGCTTCCTGGCGGCGCTGGCCGCGCAGCGGATCTACGTGGGGGCGTACGGCATCAAACTCGGCTCCCTCGAGGTCGCGGAACTGGGCACGGTCACTGCGGCCGAGGCGGCTTCCGCACAAGCAGCCATCACCACCGAAGATGTTCCGCCGGCCACGGATCCGAAGCCAGGCCTTGTCGCGACGGCGTCGGAATGGTGGGAGACCGACCCGGAGCCCGGGGCGTCCGATGCGGCCACGATCGCGTACCAGAACGTGCGCCTCCAACTGCTGGTCCGCCAGGTCGCGAAGGCAAAGTTCAGCCTCGAGGTCACGCCTTACGACGGTCTCATCGGTCAGCTCGTGAAGGCCGACGCGTTCACGGCAGAGTTCGGAGTCGGCCTACTCGCGCTGCGCGATCTCGCTGTTCGCGTCGCCGCGGGCGCGCCGTTCGACGCCAGTGTCGGCATCCTCATGCTCGCCTCGTTCCGCCACGCCGTCCGCGCGATGGACCAGGTCGCCACCCGCTGAGGCGGCGGTCGCGGCGACCGCCGACGGCGCGGCCTCGACGAGGCGTCGCGAACGCAGCGTGACCAGGTAGGAGCCGGCGAGCACGAGCACGAAACCGACGATCGTCCACACCGTCACCCGCTCACCCAGAATGAGCACTCCAGCGAGAATCGCCACGGCCGGGTTCACGTAGGTGATCGCGGTCGCCTTCACCGGGCCGATCTCGCCGATGAGGGCGACCATGAGCAGAAACGCCAACGCGCTGCACACGACGGCAAGCACCACGACCGACGTGATCACCGGTGCGGACGGCCATTGCGTCGGCCAGGTGCCGGTGAGCAGCACGACGGGGATGTAGGCGATCGCAGCCCCGGCGAGCGACACGGTGACGACGCCGACGCCCGGGAGATCCGGCATCCAGCGCGACAAGATCGCGGGGCCGAGCGCATAGCCGATCACGACGACGATGAGCATCGCGACACCGACGAGGTCGCTGCCGGCGACATCCAACCCGACGAGGGCGGCGACACCGAGCATGCCCGCGCCGATGCCGAGCCAGTTCAAGCCCGTGAGCTGCGCCGGGCGCCCCAGCAGAAACGCGATGCCGACGCCGGCGAGCGGAACGGCGGCGATCAGCAGTCCCACGGTCGAGCTCGGCAAGTGAAGCTCGGCCGCGCTGAGGAAGTACCACGGCAGGATGATCTCGACCACCGTGTAGGCGAGCATCGGCTTCCAGCGCTTGAGCACCACCAGCACTTCGCGCCGGAACAGGGCGATCGGCAGCAGAAGAGCCGCCGCGAGCGCTGACCGGGAGAAGACGACCATCGCGGGGTCGAGCTCGCTCACCGCAATCTTGATGAACACGTACGGGATGCCCCACGCGACGCCGAGCGCCGCGAACAGGATGATCCCACGGCGGGTCATGCCGCCACCGTGCAGGTGATCGGGTCGGCGACCAGCCGGAGTTCCGGGGCGTGGGCGGATGGCGGTCGACCGGTGGCGCGGGGGCGGAGCATGCGCTCGACCCTACTCCTGACCGCCACCGCCGCCGGGGGAATTCGGACGGCGCCAGCGAGGTTGGCACCCCCATGACGACTTTTGGCATCATCGGGGCGGGCAATATCGGCAGCAACGTGGCACGGGCGGTCATCGCTCAGGGCCACGACGTGATCCTGGCGAACTCCCGAGGGCCCGAGACGCTCACCGAGCTGATCGACTCGCTGGGACCGCAGGCTCGCGCCGGATCCATCGACGATGCGGCGGCCACGGGGGAGGTCGTGCTCGTCGCGGTGCCCCTGCGCGCCTACCCGGCCATCCCCGTCGAGCCGCTCGCGGGCAAGATCGTGCTCGATGCGAACAACTACTACTGGGAGCGGGATGGTCGCATTCCCTCGCTCGACACCGGCGAGGCGACGAGCACGGGGCTGCTTCAGGAGCATCTGCCGCAGTCGCGCGTGGCGAAGGCGTTCAATCACATCCGGGCGAGCGAGATCCCGACGACCGGCAGTCCGGCGGGCAGGCCTGGCCGGCGAGCGCTCGCCACCGCGTCGGACTTCCCCGAGGCGATCGCCTTCGTCACCGCGCTCTATGACGAGCTCGGCTTCGACACCGTCGCGATCACGCCGCTCTCCGAATCCTGGCGGGTGGAGCGGGATCGGCCCGCCTACGGCATCCCGCAGACGAAGGGGGAGCTCGAGGAGAACCTGGCACGGGCCCCCCGCCTCATCTAGTCCCCTCGGCCCGCGGCGGGACTCAGGCGCTGGGTGTGAGCCGCGACTCGGCCGCAAGCCGCCGGCGGCGAACCGCGTCCTTGAACGCTCGCGTGTCGGGGATGCGCGCGAGCAGAGGCCCGGCGATCACCGTGATGAGCACGTAGGCGGTCGCGAGTGGCGCGATCGTCGGTTCGATGCCTGCCGTCACGGCCAGACCCGCAATCACGAGGGAGAACTCGCCGCGCGGGGCGAGCACAAGACCGGCACGCCAGCGGCCCGGCACCGCGATGCCGGCGCGGCGGGCCGCGAGGTATCCCGTGACGGTCTTCGTCACGATCGTCACGACGGCGAGCACGAACGCCGGCAGCAGCACCGGCACAATCGAGGCGGGACTCGTCGAGAGACCGAAGAACACGAAGAACACGGTGGCGAACAGGTCACGGAGGGGCGTGAGAACGACGGTCGCGTTGTGGGCGACCTGCCCCGAGATCGCGATGCCGACGAGGAAGGCCCCGACGGCTGCCGACACGCTCGCCTGTTCGGCCAGGCCCGCGACGAGCATCGTGAGGCCGAGCACTCCGAGCAGCAGCGGTTCCGGTTCGTTCGCGGGGAACAACCGCGACAGTTGCTTTCCGAACCGAAGCGCGATGAACAGGATGAGCGTGACGACCCCGACCGCAACCGCCACCGTGAACGCCCCCTGAAGCAGTCCCGTACCGATGACGAGCGCCGACAGGATCGGCAGGTAGAAGGCCATCGCGAGATCCTCCATCACGAGGATGGACAGCACGACAGGGGTCTCCCGGTTACTGAGTCGACCGAGGTCGCGCAGCACCTTGGCGACCACGCCCGAGGATGAGACCCACGTGATTCCGGCGAGGGCGACGGCGGCGAGCCAGCCCCACCCCATCACGAGGCCGAACAGCGCGCCGGGAATCGCGTTGAGCGCCCCGTCGAGCAGACCCGCCGTGCGGGACTGGCGCAGGCTCCCCATCAGCTCACGCGGCGAGTACTCGAGTCCGAGCATCGCGAGCAGCAAGATCACGCCGATCTGGGCCCCGATCTCGAAGAACTCTTCGCTTGCCTCGAGAGGCACGATGCCGCCGTGCCCGACGAAGAGTCCCGCGAGCAGGTAGAGCGGGATGGGGGAGATGCCGACTTTCAGCGCGAGACGACCGAGGATGCTGAGAACGAGGAGGAGGGCGCCGATCTCCACCAACAGGACGGTCGTCTCGTGCATGACGGCCTAGCCCGGCCCGCGGTCGATGAGGCGGGAGAGCGCGTCGAGACCCTCGCGCGTGCCGACAGCGACGATGACGTCGCCGTGCTCGAACACGAGCTCCGGGCCGGGGGAGGCGATCACCTGCCCGCCGCGGAGGATGGCGACGATCGACGACTTGGTGAGGGTGCGCGCCTTCGTGTCGCCCATGGGACGACCGACGAAGCCGGAACCCGCGGGCAGCGAGATCTCCTCGGTGAACAGCCCGACCGTGTGATCGCTCAAGTTCGAGAGGCGGGAGAGTTGGATGGACGCGCCGAGCAGTTCGGCCAGTGCCGCCGCTTCGTCGTCGCTCAGGGGGATCGACTCGCTGCTGGCATCCGGGTCGTCGATGTCGAAGAAGGCCAGTTCCCGGCCGCCTTCGCGGTGTTCGACAACGCTCACGCGCCGTCCGTCGGCGGTGATGACGTCGTTGCGCACGCCGATGCCGGGGAGATCCGCCCGCTCGATTCTCACGCTCACGCCCCCACCGTATCAGCGCGATCGCGCGTGGAGTTTCCTCCAAGAATCACCATCGAGGATGGTGCCATGAAGTGTCCCACCGACGACTCCGTGCTCGTGATGAGCGAACGCAATGGCATCGAGATCGACTACTGCCCGCAGTGCCGCGGGGTGTGGCTGGATCGCGGGGAGCTCGACAAGATCCTCGAACGGGCCGCAGCCGGCGGCGCTCCGGCGCCTGGTGCTCCCCAGTACCGTGAGCCGCAGTACCGTGAACCGCACCGAGACGGTTACGCACCGCAGCCGTACCGCAAGAAGCGCGAAAGCTGGCTTTCCGAACTCTTCGATTGAGACGCCCCTACCCGCTAGGGTGGCGGCGTGGCAGGGCTGGAGTGGGGCGATTTCTTCGTCGCGGTGGCGGGAGCGTCCGCAGCGCTCGCGGGTTTGATCATCGTGGCCATGTCGGTCAACATCGACACGATCGTGAAGTTCCCCGCGCTTCCCCCGCGCGCGGGTGCGACGATCGCGGTGCTCATGCTGGTGGTGCTCGTCTCCGTGCTCGCACTCGTCCCCGGCATGACGCCGCTCGTTTCCGGCTGGGGCACCGTCCTTCTCGCGGCCATCACCCTGTCACTGACCGTGGGCACGACGGTTCGGGAGATCCGCGACAACGTCGCGCAAGGCATCCTCAAGAGCGCCGTACTGATCGTGCCCGCCCTCGCGTTCCTCATCGGGGGAGTGCTCATCGCGCTCGGTGAGGTCAACGGCGTGTACGCCTTCGCCGTCGGCACGATCCTCGCCTTCGCGGGCGGGGTGCTCAACGCGTGGGTGCTGCTCGTCGAGATCCGGCGCTGAAGCCGGGAGTCGATCGGTCTACGCGGCGACGCCGTACTTGCGCATCGAGGTCTCGACAATCGTGAGACCCTGCAGGCCCGGCATCCGCGAGATGTGCTCGTCGAGCTTGCGGATCTCGCGCAGGCCGTCCTCACCCGCGAAGAGGTGGCCCATCACGTGCGTGACCTCAGCGGGCTCCATCACACTGGATCCGACCGGTCCCCAGGCGTTCTTGAGCGCCCATCGCGCGAGCACTTGTGCCTTCTTGGATGCCTCAAGCCGCTCGCGCGCCTGCGTCGCATAGAACGCGACGTGCCGTGCCTCCTGCTTGGCGATCCGGCGCAGCAGTTCGGCGAGCACCGGGTGGTTCTGAAGATCCGCGAGCCGGTTGTATGCGGCCACCGCCGACCACTCGTTGGCGGCGCCCCAGATCATGTGCACGGCGATGAAGTCCTTGCCGACGATGTTGCCGAGGAGGGACTGTTTGATCGGATCGAGACGGTCCTTCCAGCCGAGCTTGAGTCGCGTGGCTTTCAGCTGGTCGAAGTCGACGACGACGCCGTGCTTGCCGAGCACCGCGGCGAGGGCCTCGCCATGCCAGAACTCCTCGCGGTTCCACATGGTCATGAAGGCGCTCACGTCGGCTTCCTTATGCGACGGCGTCACCAGCAGGTCTCGCAGGTAGCAGACGGTGTGGTACTCGATGTCGCACATGTAGCGGAGGCTGCGCAGCGTGGACTCGGGCAGCGGATCGGTGTCGAACGCCTCGAAGTCGAGGTCCTGCCACGCGACGCTCACCGACGTGGCGGTGTACTTGTCGATGTCGAATGCCATGTGATCCCCGTGGGACCGGTCAGGATGCCCGGTCCGCTCCTTCCCGTACGCTCGAGGCGGTCGTGTGAGGTTCGTCACGGGGCGGCGAAGGGATGGGTGCGGCCCCGCGCGACCAGTCAAGCACGTTCCAGTGCTTCTCTCGCGCATGCCGGTAGAGCCGGATGTCGGGATTCACCGCGGTCGGGTTGCCCGTGAGTTGCAGCCACGCGAGATCGGCGTGGCTGTCGCCGTAGCCGTACGACTGCGACAGGTCGAAACCGTGCTGCTGCGCGTAGTGACGCAGCCACGCGGCGCGCGCCTCATCCACGAGTGGGGGATCGGCCAGGAACCCGGTGAGCACGCCGTCGCGCTCATGCATCCTGCCTGCAACCACTTCATCGAAGTAGGGGGCGAACGGTTCGACCATGAGGTCGATCGAGCCGGTCACGAGGATCGTGCGATGGCCCGCCGCGCGATGGTCGAGCACCCGCTGGAGGGCGTCAGGGAGGGCGCGGCGCAGCATCGCCCGTCCGAAACGCCCGCGAACCTCGCGCCGGATGTCGGCGACCTTGAACCCTCGGTAGCGCCGCATGAAGGTGCGGATGAACTCGCCCCGATCGCGTCGTTCGGCTTTCCAGTAGCTGCGCAGCGACAGTCCCACATCGATGAGGTCGTGGGCGACGCGCGAACGGGGCACGGTCGCCGCCCACAGCTGCAGGTACTGCTGCACGAGGTTGGACTCGAGCACGGTGCCTTCGAGGTCGAAGACGGCGACGACGTCCTCTCGTACGGGGAGGGCACGAGCGCCGCGGGCCTTGCCGGTCGGGCGCCGCTCGAACACCCGGGTCATGCCGGTGACGGCGGGAAAGTGGATCTGCTGGAAGTACTGCTCCCAGTCGATGTCGGTGACGTCGAAGCCTTCGTCTCGACGCACGGCGGCAGGAAGTGTCGCGAGGAGTTCGCGGGTGCGAGCGTCGTCGAAGATGATCTCGGTGCGCACGTAGGCGCGGTACAGCTCCGTGAATCCCCGCAACTGGTCCAGGCTGTGCCGGCCCCTCGCGATCTCGTCGAGCCATCGCCTCGTACGCGGTGTCGCGGGCAGTCGTTCGACGATGCGTTCGGCGCGGGCGGCCTTACGCTCGCGGCGCTCGAGGGCGCGCTCGACCTTGGTGCCGCCGGGGAATCGCCAGGTGGGAACGCGTACTTCGCCGTCGCCGTCGGGCAGCGGGTTGGCAGTGAAGTAGGTGTGGACGTTCTCGTACATCCGGTGGAACGGCAACGGGTTGGTCTTGCCGGAGACGACCTGAAAGTACTCGGGGCGCGCGGCCACGGCGGGGCGCGCGGCGACCGCAAGCGTCGCGTTGACCACGAAGTCCACGGGGATGACGTCGAGCACCGAGTCGGGCAGCCCCGGGAAGTCGGGCAGCTGCCCGCGACCGTAGGCGATGATGAGCGGGTCGGCGACCTTGAAGCCATCGATCCAGCCGGGGAAGGGGTGGCGCAGCGCGCTCTCGATGATCGAAGGGCGCACGACCGACAGGCGATGTCCAGCGTCGGCCCACAGTTCCTCGGCCGCGCGCTCGGCGAACGCCTTGGTGAGCGTGTAGACGTCCGTCCAGCCCAGGCTCTGTGCGCGCATCCGTCCGTAGTCGACGAGCCGCTCCCGCACCCACTCGCGACGCATGGTCTCGGCGAAGGCGGCGACCGATTGCGGTCCGGTCTTGCCGTGCCGGGCGCGCGCTCGCGCGAGGTGGCGCCGAAGCACGTCGGGTTGCCGGGACTCGAGCTCGACCCGTTCGCGTGCCGACCGAGCGGCAGCGTACTCGGCGCGCCAATCGACGTCGTGATCCAGTCGTGCCTCGGGAACGATGCCCTTACGGATGCCGCCCACGTAGGCGGTGGAGATGTGGACGACGTGCGGGTCATCTCCGCTGTCCAGCAGCGCGCCGTACACGCCGTGCGCCCCGCCGATGTTGGTGTCGAACGCTTCGTCGATGGGGGGATCGAACGACACCGTCGATGCGCTGTGGATGACGACGTCGATGCCGCGAGGCAGCGCGCCGACCGCGGTCAGACTGCCATCGACGACGGTCACCCGTTCGGCGAACTGGCGCCGTGCCTCCTCCTCACCGACCTGGTCGATCCAGGAGCGGAACACGGGCTTGCGCAGCAGGTTGTCGAGGCGCGCCTGGGCGCTCTGGCTGCCTTTGCCGCGCACGAGCACCGAGATTCGGGTGCCCGGATGACTGGAGAGCAGCCGCTCGAGGATCGCCTGACCGACGAAGCCGGTGCCGCCCGTGAGGAAGACGTGCTCGTGGGTGAGCACGGTCGAATTACTGCGACCCCGAGTCGTCACGATCCGACAGCCCGTCTGACGAGCGCGAGGCCCGACTGGCCGGGCAGAGTGTCGATGCGGGCGTCGAGTTCGGCGACCAGTTCGGGAACGGGAGCGAACAGGTGATCGAAGAAGAAGCGCGTCTCCTCGGCGGGCTCGGCCTTGGCGCCGATCGGCCACGGCGTGCGGGCCAGGCGGCGCCGCGTCAGCCGACGTGCACGAGCGCTCTCCTCGAGCCGGAACCGGGACTGGGCCTCGAAGAAGCTGAGCTGGCGGGCCTTGACATCGCCGAGCTCGGCGAGGGTCCGGGTGAGCTGGGGATGCGATTCGAGCGCCGCGATCCTCTCGTACGCGGCCTGGGTGATCCACTCGTCGACCGTGCCGAGGCTCATGTGCACGGCGATCATCGGCACCCCGACGATGTTCGCGTAGATCGATTCTCGGATCGTGCGCTCCTCCGGCGTGCGGAACATCGCATCACGCGGGGCATCGGCGGGCAAGTGCGCGAAGAGGATCTGCTCGAGCGCGTCGGCGATCCAGTACTTCTCGTACGCCCACGTGACAAGGAACGCCGTGATGCGCGCATCCTTGTGGGTCGCGGTGACGAGCACGCTGCGCAGGTGGGTCATCGTCGCGCGCTCGATGACGTTGAGGTAGGCGAGTACGCGACGCGTCTCGGCACTCAACGGCCGATCCGAGTACTGCTCGAGGTGGAGCGCGTCACGGTGGCTGCCGGCTGCGGTGCGGGCGAAGTCGCGCACATTGAATCCCGCAGCGGGGGCCCAGAGTTCGGACCCGGACCCCGCGGATGCCTGCGCGTGTTCGGGCATGGCTCAAACCTCTCGACTGCGCGACGTGTTCGGCCAGTCTAGCCGTCGAGCGCTACGGGGTCCGTAGCGTAGGGTAGCCACCATGGCGACGGCTCTGGTGACGGGCGGAACCTCGGGCATCGGTGCCCAATTCGCCCGCCGACTCGCCGAGCGGGGCGACGATCTGGTGATCGTGGCGCGCGACCGCGAGCGACTCGACGAGGTCGCCGGCCAGTTGCATGCCTCATACGGCATCAATGTCGAGACCATCCGTGCCGACCTTGCCGACCGAGCGGATGTGGCCCGTGTTGCCGCGCGCATCGGGGATCCGGACCGCCCGATCGACACCGTCGTCAACAACGCCGGCATCGGCGTCCACGTGGCGATCGCCGATCCGGACTCGTCCGTGCACGAGCATGCCTTCGACGTCATGTGTCGCGCGGTGCTGGTGCTGTCGTCCGCGGCGGCTCGCGCCATGCGTGCGCGCGGCCGCGGCGCCATCATCACGGTATCGAGCCTCCAGAGCTTTCTGACGACCGGCTCGTACAGCGCGATCAAGGCGTGGGTGACCACGTTCACCCAGAGCCTCGCGGTCGAGCTGCACGGCACCGGCGTGCGCGTCACCGCGGTGCTCCCCGGGTGGGTCGCGACCGAATGGCACGAGCGGGCCGGCGTGCGAACGAGCAGCATTCCGGACTGGCTCTGGAGCGACCCAGCCGATGTCGCGCGCATCGCACTGCGGGACTCCGATCGCGGGCGCGTCGTGTGCATACCCACCCTTCGGTACCGCGTGCTCGGATGGATTGCCCGCGCGCTTCCCTTGCGAGCGGTGCGGGCGGTCTCGCGGCGCCTCAGTTCGCGTCGCCGAGCAGACCGCGCGCTCGGTGCCTCCGAACCACTGGAGAACGCCACGGACGGGGGACGATGACCAGGTTCGACCGATTCCGATCGCCGACGATGGCCGCTGCGCGTTTCATCGCCCAGCGCGGGATGCTCAAGCCCCTCGTCTGGTCGCTCGTGCGCGTGACCGTCGTGGGCCGGGACCGCATCGCCGGGCTCGACGCGCCCTTCATCGTCGTCGCCAACCACAGCAGCCACCTGGACGCGCCCCTCATCCTCGGTGGGCTCCCTCGGCGTCACGCACGGTACCTGGCCGCGGGAGCCGCAGCGGACTACTTCTTCGACGTGCGCTGGCGCAAATGGTTGACCACGTTGTTCTTCAACGCGTTCGCGGTGGAGCGCAACTCCGAAGGCAAGCGTGTCGGCACCTCGCGCGGTCTCATCGAGCGGGACGTCCCGCTCCTCTTGTTTCCCGAAGGCGGACGGTCGCGCACCGGAGTGATGGGCCGGTTCAAGACCGGGCCCGCATCACTGTCGATCGCAACCGGAGCCCCGTGCGTGCCGATCGCTCTCGTCGGGGCCTCCGCCGCGATGCCCCGCGGAGTCAACTGGCCCAAGCGCGGGCGGCTGCCCGTGACGGTCGTCATCGGCAATCCGATGCCTCCGATGGGTGGAGAATCGCCTGAGGAGTTCGCCCGTCGGCTGGAAGGCGAAGTCCGGCGCCTGCACGAGACGGTGAAGCCGCTGCCTGCGCGACCCGAACCCGCGGAGAGAGGAACCCGATGACCGTCAAGCACATGAAGTGGTGGGGCTGGGGCCGGGACGGCGTCGGTTTTCACCACGAGGACAAGCCCGCCTTCGCTCCGTTCGTGCTGCAGGCCGTGGGGCTGGACCTCGCCACCGCGGTTCCCGTCAGCGAACCGGCATTCTCGGACCTCCGTGTTCCCAAGAGCAAGGCGACGGCGGCACTCGTCGGCGAGCTGAGCGCGATCGTCGGCGACGAGCACGTGACGCGAGACGACCTCGTGCGCGTCATCCACACCTACGGCAAGAGCCTGCGCGATCTCGTGCGCATTCGGGGCAACCTCATCGAGCGCGCACCGGATGTTGTCGTCTACCCGGCCGACGAAGCCGAGGTGCAGCAGGTCGTGGATCTGGCGATCGCGAAGAACGCGGTCATCATCCCGTTCGGCGGTGGAAGCAACATCGCCGGCAGCCTCGAACCCCGCAGCCAGGAGAAGCGCGTCATCATCTCGCTCGACCTGGGTCGCCTCGACCGTCTCATCGAGATCGACGAGGAGTCCCAGCTCGCGCGCATTCAGGCGGGTGCGCAGGGCCCCGATCTGGAGCGCCAGCTCAACGATCGCGGCTGGACGATCGGTCACTTCCCGGACAGCTTCACGCATTCAACCCTCGGCGGCTGGGTTGCGACCCGCTCGTCAGGAATGCAGTCCGACAAGTACGGCGACATCGCGGAGATCGCCCGCGGAATGCGGGTGGTGCGCCCCGGTGGTGTGCTCGTGCTGCGCCCCCTGCCGAGCACGTCGAGCGGCCCGAGCGTGCGCGAGATGATCCTCGGCAGCGAGGGACGTCTCGGCGTCATCACGGAGGTGACCGTCCAGGTTCACCGGATTCCGGAGAAGCGCGACGTGTACGCGTACTTCTTTCCGACCTGGGAGGACGGCATCCGCGCCATGCAGGCGATCGCGGAATCGGATGCGACGCCGTCGATCACGCGCATCTCTGATGCTCCCGAGACGGGCTTCTCGCTCGCGACGAGCAAAGAGCGCTCAGGCATGGACAAGTTCCTCGCCGGCACCGTGCTGCCCGGGCTCATGCGCGCGAAGGGGTGGGATCTGTCGAAGATCTGCCTCTCGTTCATCGGCTTCGAGGGCTCGGTGGCGCACGCGAAGCGGCAGAAGAAGCTCGTCGACGCGATCGTGAAGAAGCACGGCGGCATGGGAGTGGGCACCGGTCCCGGCATCCTCTACGACCAGAAGAAGTTCGACACGCCCTACCTGCGCGACTTCCTGCTCGATCGTGGGGCGGCCGGCGACGTCTCCGAGACGGCGGCTCCGTGGTCGCGACTGTTGGAACTGCACGACAACGTGGTGGCGGCAGCGAACGCCGCCTACGACAGCCTCGGCATCAAGGGCTGGATCATGTCGCACCTGTCGCACTCGTACCATTCGGGCGCGTGCCTGTACTTCACGTTCGCCTTCGTCTTCGGTGATGACCCTCTGGGCGAGTACGACGTGGTCAAGAAGGCGATTCAGCAGGCCTTCGTCGACAACGGGGGCACGATCTCGCACCACCACGGGGTGGGACGCGAACACTCGCCGTGGCTGGAGCAGGACATCTCGGCCGAAGGCGTGGCGGTCATGTCGGCGCTCTTCTCCGGGGCGGACCCGTCCGGCAACCTCAACCCGGGCAAGGTCATCGACGCGGGCTACTGACGGCGGCGCGTGCTGCCGGTCACGGCGCGAGCACTGGCCACAGCAGGCCGAGCAGTGACTCGACCCACGCGTCATCGGTGGGGCGTCCACGGATGATCTCGGCCACGACCGCTCCGGTCAGCACCGAGATGACCAGTTCGATGTCGAGATCGGCGCGCAACTGGCCCGAGGCCACGCCTCGCCGCAGCAGCTCCCGGAACGGTCCGATCGCCTCGCGGATCACAGTGAGCAGCATCCGCCGGAAGTGTCCGTGCTCATCGCCGACGATCGCTGCGAGCGTGCCGCGTCCGACGACGTGCTCGATCGCGTCGCGAGAGTGGCCGAGCACCCAGCCGACCGTCTCGCGCATGTCGAGATCGGCGGGGATGGCGACCGGGCGGGCCGCCGATCCGATCGCGGCGGTAAGGAGTGATTCGCTGTTCTCGAACCGCCGGTAGATCGTCGTCTTGGCGATTCCGGAGTGGGTCGATACCTGCTCGATGGTGACGGCGGCTGGTCCGCGAGAGCGGAGAAGATCGAGGGCGGCGGCCACGATTCTGCCGTCGACTTCCGGGCGCGCCATGGCGCCATGCTATCCATCCCCAACCTGTGAATGTCGCTCGCGCCCTTGACGCCAGTAGCGTCCACCGACCAGTCTGTGCACTACGACCGGCAGTCGCACCGAGGGGTTTCCTCTGCTGATCATGAACGGCACGTCCGATTTGCATGATCCGAGGTGAGCGATGAGCAGGTCACGCTGGTTTGTCCACGGGCGCGGAATCTCCCGTCGGAATGACATGAGAACTCGGCCTGGCGGTTCCGCGCGGTGGGGCGTGGTCGGGTGGGGCAGTGCGGTCGCGCTCGTGGCGCTCATCACCTCAGGCGGGTCGGCATCGGCATCGGGCGTGCCCGGGGACGCGGCATTCTTCGACACCGCGGTCGACTTCTCCGTGATCGCAGCGTCGACCGTGACCAACACCGGTCCGTCGACTCTCAACGCGAGTCTTGCCCTCAGTCCCGGAACGGCGATCACGGGCTTCCCGCCCGGCACCGTCGCCGGTACCCAGCACGCAGCCGACGGAGTCGCGCTCACCGCGCAGAACGACGTGACGACCGCCGTCGGCGCCCTCCTGGCGGTGCCGGCGATCGACATCGGCAGCGCCGACCTCGATGGTCTCTCCTTCGTGGCCGGCAGCTACTCGTCCGCGAGCTCGCTCCTCAACAACGGAACGATCACTCTCGTCGGCGATGCCGACGACGTGTTCATCTTCACCGCCGTGAGCACGATCACGACGGGCGCGGGCAGCACGATCGTCTTCACCGGCGACGTGCAGGAGTGCAATGTCTTCTGGCGTGCCGGGAGTTCGGCGACGCTCGGCGCAGGGTCGCACATGGTCGGCACGGTCGTCGCGCAGGCCTCCGTCGGAGCGCTCACGGGCGCCTCGATCGCGGGGCGGCTCTTCGCGCAGACGGCGGCCGTCACCTTGCAGAGCAACGTCTTCACAGGCCCGACGTGCACGACCGCGGGCGGCGATGGTGGCCGATGGGGCTCACCCGAGGCCGAGGCGCCGACCGGGACGCCGCCTGATCTGACGCCCGGCGGACCCACCGGGCCGGTGTTGCCGGTGCCGGAGGCGCCGATCGACGTGGTTCCGCAACTGGCGCCAATCGGATCGGGTTCAGGTATCGCGTTCGGCCTCGCTGGCGTCGTCGCGCTCGGCGGCGGGCTCGTGATGCTCGCCTCGCGTGTGGCGCACCGGCGGCGGGGGAACTTCCTTCGCGGCGAGAATTCGATCTAGCGCGATCGTTTCGAGGCCACGTTTCGTTGCGATGACGCAGTGCGTGGCATCCGAGACGTGCACCCAGCCGAGCGCGTCGGTCGCCCGCCCGTCGTCGAGGCGGTGGCGCACGACCACGCGAGTGCCGGCAGCGAACGGGAAGTCGCTCACCAGGCCCCCGGCCGGTAGTCCTTGAGGAACACCCCGAACAGATCCTCGCCGGCTTCGCCGCGCACGATCGGGTCGTAGACGCGCGCCGCGCCGTCGACGAGGTCGAGCGGCGCGTGGAAGCCCTCCTCGGCCAGACGCACCTTGGTGGGATGCGGTCGCTCGTCGGTGATCCATCCGGTGTCGACGCTCGTCATGAGAATGCCGTCCGTTTCGAACATCTCGCGCGCGCTCGTGCGCGTGAGCATGTTGACGGCGGCCTTGGCCATGTTCGTGTGCGGGTGCCCCGGACCTTTGTAGCCGCGGTTGAACACGCCCTCCATGGCGCTCACGTTGACGACGTACTTGCGGCGCGCCTGCGAGGCCGCCATGCTCGGCCGCAGTTTCGAGATGAGGATGAAGGGCGCAGTCGAGTTGGCCAGCTGCACCTCGAGAAGCTCGAGCGGGTCGACCTCGTCGACGCGCTGAGTCCAGGAGTTGATGTCGTCGAGGTCGGGGAGCAGCCCGCCGGCGTCGATCGCGGTTCCGGCGGCGAGTCGTTCGAGAGAACTCGACCCCGCCGTGAGTGCCTGTTGGGTGAGTTCCTCGGCGCGAGCGGCGGCCGCGGCGAGAATCGGATGCGCGGCGAGCGACTCCTGCAGGGCGAGCGGGTGCGGGTCGTTGGTGTGCCCGAACGTCTCGATCTCGGGCAGCGGCCCGTCGGGCAGCGGTGCCAATTCGGCGTCGACGAGGGGCTGATAAGCGCCGGGGGAGCGGCGCACCGTCTGGGTGGCGTTGTTGATGAGGATGTCGAGCGGTCCCTGCGCGGCGACCGACTCGGTCAGTCCGATCACCTGGGCGGGATCGCGGAGGTCGATTCCGACGATCCGAAGCCGGTGGAGCCACTCGCTCGAGTCGGGCAGCGAGCCGAACCGCCGCACCGCATCGCGGGGGAATCGAGTCGTGATCGTGGTGTGGGCGCCGTCGCGGAGCAGCCGCAACGCGATGTACATGCCGATCTTCGCGCGGCCGCCCGTCAGCAGGGCGCGCTTGCCGGTCAGATCGGTGCGCGCATCGCGCTTGGCGTGGTTGAGGAGTGCGCACTCGGGGCAGAGCTGGTGGTAGAAGGCATCGACGAGCGTGTAGTGCTGTTTGCAGATGTAGCACGCCCGCGCCTTGAGGAGCGTTCCGGCGACGGGCGCCGTCGTGCGGGACGCGATGGGGATGCCGCGCGTTTCGTCGTCGATGCGGTCGGGTGCCCCCGTCGCGGTCGCCGCGATGACTGCCTTGTCGGCGTCCGCGATCGCCGCGCGCAACTCGAGCCGCCGATGCTTCTTGACCGCCTTGAACATCCGCGCGGTCGCGCGACGAACGGCGATGAAGTCCGGATGGTCCTCGTCCATGCCCGCGACCTGCTCGAGAACGCGCAGGGCAACCGCGAGATCCGTCGGATCGATCGACGGTTCGCCGGGGGAACCGGGCGGGGCAGCGTCGTGGGAGGGCACAGAAGATTCTAAGCCGCGGCCCGCCCCCGTTCCGCCGCGTGCGCGGCGCTGGCACACTGTCACGCGTGCTGTTCACCGTGCTTCTCGCCCTCACGGCGAGCGTGTCCTACGGCGTGTCCGACTTCGCGGGGGCGGTGGCGGCGCGTCGGCTTCGGGTGATTCCCGCCACGGCCGCGACGTACAGCGTTGCGCTCGTCACCCTCGCGGCCCTTCTCTTGGTCGTCCCGGGCGCGTGGTCATCCGGTTCGGTGATGTGGGGCGCGGCTGCGGGGATTGCGGCCGTCGTGGGGTTCGTGGCGTTCTACGCGGCACTCGCGGCCGGGCCGATGAGCCTGGCCGCGCCGCTCATCGCGGTGCTCGGCTCGCTCGTTCCTGTGCTCGTGGCCGTTGCGCTCGGCGAGTCGCTTCCCCTCCTCGCGTGGGTCGCGATCGGACTGGCGATCGTGGGGGCGGGCCTCATCTCGGTCACCCGTCGCGCGGAGGCACCGCGCCTGCGACCGCGAACCGTCGTGCTCTCGGTCGTCGCCGGTGCCTCCCTGGGCCTGTCGGTCGTGTTCCTCGATCGCGTTCCCTCCGACTCCGGGATCACGGCCGCGGTCGTGGAGATCGCGGTGGGGGTGGGCGCGCTCGGCGCGACCCTGGGGCTCGCGCGCGTGGTCCCTGCGGTCGCGCGGGCCGCCGACTCGCTCGACGACGCTCCGCCGTCGTCGGGGACACGCGGCCGCGCCCTGGCCATCAGCGCGGTGGCCGGCGTGCTGCTGGGAATCGCCAACGCGGCCCTCGTCGTCGCTCTGCTCGGCGGCAGCCTCGCCGTCGTCTCCGTACTCGTGGGTTTATATCCCGCGGCGACGATCCTGCTGGCGCGTCTCGTGCACGGCGAACGCATCGGTCCCCTGCAGGTGGTCGGGGTGGTGGTCGCGATCGGCGCGTCGGTGCTTCTCGCTCTGGCCTGACCGCACGAGCCCCGTCGGGCCTCAGGCCGGCACGAGCCCGTTGATCATGTGCAGGATCTCGCTCGGCTCGGTCTTCGCCGTCTCTCGCACGCCCACGACCCGCCCCTGCCGGAACACCACGACTCGATCGGTCACGGCGAAGGTGTGGTCGAGGTTGTGGCTCACGATGATCTGCGTGATCCCGCGGGAGGCGAGGTCGCTGATCATGTCTTGCACCTTCTGCGCTTCGCGGAGCCCGAGTGCGGCCATCGGCTCGTCCATGATGAGCACCTGGCAGCCGAAGTGCACGGCGCGAGCGATCGCGATCGCCTGTCGTTGGCCGCCCGAGAGCAGCCGCACTTCGGTACGCACCGACGGGATGTCGACGCCGAGGTCGGCGAGCGCCGTCGTGGCATCGTGGCGCATCGCCTTGACTTTGAGCACGCGCAGCGGGCCGACGCGGGCGGCCAGTTCCCGCCCGAGGAAAAGGTTGGCGGCGACGTCGCGATGGTCGGCGAGGGCGAGGTCCTGGTGGACGGTCTCGATTCCCGCGTGGCGCGCGTCCGCGGGAGATCGGAGCACGACGGGCACGCCGTCTCGTTCGATCGTGCCCGTATCGGGTGTGTAGACGCCGCTGAGGATCTTCATGAGCGTCGACTTGCCGGCACCGTTGTCGCCCATGATGGCGGTCACCGATCCGCGAGGGAACTCGACGTCGACTCCGGCGAGTGCGGCGACGCCGCCGAACACCTTCGAGACGCCGCGCACCGCGAGGGAGATCGGGGTATCGGGGGCTGTCGTCTCCATGGTTTCTCCTTCGTCGACGTCGTCGTCCAGGCGTCCGCCGGGGGCGTGCCGTCCGCGGCGATGTGTTGCCAAGCTAGCGCGCGGCGTGCTTCAATTCAAGGCATGGCGCACCAAAGTGCATACACAAATGACCAGAGCGCATCGATGGAGATGCTCGCCGAGGTCGCGCGCCAGTACTACGAGCGCTTCCTGACCCAGGCGGAGATCGCCCAGAACATCGGCGTCTCGCGGTCCCAGATCTCCCGCTATCTCAAGGCGGCCCAAGAGGCCGGCATCGTGCAGATCACGATCGCGATCCCGGCCTCCTCCGACCCCGACCTGGAGGCGGCGCTGCGCGAGCGGTTCCGTCACCTCAAGGATGTGACGGTCGTGCCGACGACGCCATCATCCAACCCGGCGACGGTGCTCTCCCGTGTCGCGGGGGCGGGGGCGCGGATGCTCGGTGAGCTCGTGCACCCCGACGACACGCTGTCCGTCGGCGCCGGCCGCACGCTCGCTCAGCTCGTCGCCGCGCTCGAGCCGCGACGCCAGGACGGGGTCGTCGTGGTGCAGGCCATGGGAAATGTCGGTCACGAGGGGCACGAGATCGACTACAACGCCATCGCCTACGGCGTCGCCCAGGCGTTCGGGGGCCGCGTGTTCCAGATCAACGCCCCCGCCATCCTCGCGGTGCCCTACCTCGCGGCCGAGATGGAGCGCTCACACGCGTCGATCGGCAACGCGGTCGCGCGGGCGCGCGCCGCCGACGTCTTCGTCATCGGACTCGGCACGCTTGCCAGCGACACGCTCTTCGTGACCACGGGTTTGCTCACCGAGGGCGACATCAGCGCCGTCGCAGAGACCGACCCGGCGGGCGACATCTGTGGCCGCTTCTACGACGCCAAAGGCAAGCCCATCGAAACGCCGTTCGACGAGCGGATCGTCGGCATCCGCCTCGACGACCTGCGCAAGGCGCGGTCCGTGCTCGCCGTCGCGTCGGGCATCGACAAGGCCCGCCCCATGCTCGGCGCCCTGCGCGGCGGCTACCTGACCCACGTCGTCACCGACGACGTCGTCGCCCGCGAGGTGCTGGACCTCGCCGGGCGCAAACGCTGAAGACTCTCCACCCGGCACCACCGTTCCCATCTCAACGAGGAGAAACACAGTCATGAAGAAGTCATTGCTGATCACGAGCGCGCTCGCGGGCGCACTCGTTCTCGCCGGATGTTCGATGACCGCCCCCGGTTCCGGCGGAGGATCCACCGAGCGCGGCACCATCGACCTGACCGCGTCCGCGGTCGGGGACGAGATCGCTCTCACCGCCGAACAGGAGGAGGCCGTCCGTGCCGAGAGCGAAGGCAAACTCGTCGGGATCGTCTGCGCGACGATGGCCACCGAGTATCACAAGAACGTCTGCGAGGGTGCCAAGGAGCGCGCCGAGGAGCTCGGCTTCACTGCAGAGATCTTCGACGCCCAGGAGGACGCGAACCGTGAGCTCCAAGGCTTCGAAGGGTTCGTGAGCAAGGGCGCCGTCGCGATCATCGAGGACTCGCTCGGTGGTGAGGCGATGACCGCCCAGATCGAGGCGGCCATTGCGAAGGGCATCACGATCGTGCAGGTCGCCAACCGCACCTTCGGCGACGTGGGCGCGATCACGGTGGCCGTCGACAACATCACGATCGCCGAGGCGGCCGGAACCGCGGCCGGGCAGTACGCCGCGGAGAATCTCGACGGCGCACCGCTGGAGGCGGCCATGCTCGACTACCCGTCGATTCCGATCCTCGTCGACCGCGCGGACGCGATCGAGGCAGCCATGCTCGCCGAGTACCCCGAAACGACCTTCGTCGGGCGCTTCCTCGGTGGCACCGCGGACAACGGTCAGAAGTCGATGGAGACGGCCCTCCAGGCGTTCCCGGGCATCGCCGCGGTCGTGGGCATCAACGATGCAGGCAACCTCGGTGCCTACCAGGCGCTCCTGGCCGCGGGACGCACCGCCGATGACACCTTCCTGTTCGGCATCGACTGCGACCCGCAGGCGGTCGACCTCATCGACGAGGGCACCATGTACAAGGGATGCGTCGAGACCAACCCCCGCGGCACGGGCGAGATCGGCGTGACCGCCTTCGCAATCTACTTCGCGGGCGGCACCGTGCCGGCAACTCTCGAGGTGCCCGTTTCGGTCTACACCGGCAAGTAGTCACGACCCGACGACGACGAGGAGGCGCCGTGGATCGCTGGCTGGAAATCGATATCGACTGGTTCGGACCGCCCCCGTGCCCGGAGAGGATCGACGAGTTCTGCGAGCGGGTTGCTCCGTTGCTCGCACGAGCCACCGGCGACCGCGGCGTCATCCTCAATGTCGGATGGCTTGCGGACATCATCACGGAGTGGAGGGGGGACCCCGATCAGGCGATCCCCCTCCGCTCCCGCCGCTACGAGCGGTGGCAGCGCACGACCTACGCCGACCTGCGCGACTTCGTCTCGGCTCTCAAGGCCGGGCTGGCGGCCCACGGCATCGACGGGGCCCTCATCGGCGTCTTCATCGCGGGGCTCGGTCACGTCGTCTGGCCGCCCGAGAGCGGCACCCTGTACGACCTCTACAGCGACTGGTCGGAACGGCATCCCGAGCTCTATCCGCTGGACATCTCCCGGCTGCCCGGCCCTGATCTGGACCCACGGGTGCCGCTGCGGGCCGACGACTATCCGTACGCTGCCCTGCCGAACGGCGTGAGCGAAGGCATGTCATTCGGAAGTCTGCTCGCCGCGCAATGGGGAGCGGTCTCGCGTTTCGTCGGACTCGATGTCATTCACCTGCGCGACGGATTCTGGGGTCCGCTGCTCTACTCGCGGCTGGGGCCGTTCGGCCTCACGGCGTCGCCTGACCCCGCCGAGAACGAGTCGTGGACGCACGCCGTGACCGAGCTCGTGCGCGAGGTCAAACTCGCCAACCCGGATGCCCTCGTGATGGCCTATTCGAGCGCGGTGAGTCAGACCGCCGAATGGCGCGTCGGCTGCGTCGATATGGAAGCGGTCGTCGCCGACGGCTACCTGGACATCTGGATCGACCAGACCTGGGGTGGCGCCTGGCAGGACTGGTGGGACGACCACTGGAAGGGGTGGACGTTCCAGTTCGCCAACCTCCTCGGCCACGGCGTGCCGCTGCGTGCCGCCAACCATCGCCGCGCGAGCCCCTGCCGGCACTACAAACTCATCGAGACGTGGGACGGCTGGGAGCCGTGGGACACCATCCACCGCACCCCGGGCAAGCTCGAGTGGGCGATCTGGGCGTTCAGCCACGCCACGGTGATCGACGGGGACGAGCTCCGCGTCCCGGAGGGGGCCTACCTCTCGTGGATGAACGACTGGACGCTGGCCTTGCTCTCGGGCGAAGACATCGACTTCCTTGCGACGGTGCTCGATGCGGCGGAGGACAGCGCTCGCCAGCTGGAGGAGGTCTACGGTCCCCTCATGGTGGTCGACCGCGAAGGTCCCGCGACACTGCACGCCACGGCGCCCCAGGAGAACGGCAGCGAATGGATCGAGGATCAGGCCGCGATGCTGCTCAAGTGCGCGTGGCCGATGATCGCGGCCGCGGCGCCGGGGGATGTGCCTCCCGCCTGGCCGGAAGGCCTTCTCGCGCAAGTTCCCGGTCGCGTGCGCAGCGGCGGAGGGCCCGTCGTGGTCGCCGGCCGAGTCGACCTGGTCTCGTCGGAGGTGCGCGCGGCGAGCGGGGTCGAGCCGGGCGACGTGCGTGCTGATGGCTACCTCCGAGATCACCCGACCTCGCCCGACCTGCCCGCGGGCGATTCCGTGCATCTTGCAGCGCACCGTCGCGTCGTCGCGGCGCCCGATGCGCACGTTCGTTACGCCGCCGGAGACGAGGCCCTGCTCGTCGGTCGAGACGGCACGTGGGTCTGGCAACCGCCCGACCTGCACCAACCCGGCAACCCGCTCTTCCCGCGCAACCAGCTCGGCACCATCAATCCCTACCTCGAGGTCGCCCGACTCATGGCCGAACAGTCGCGAGGTGTCGCATGTGATCCGGTGCCGATCGAACGACCGGTCACCGTGCAGGCGTGGCGCAGCGGCGGGCGGATCGTCGTCCTCGCCGGCAATCTCGAGACCGGCTGGATCGGCGACTCGCGGTGGCCGCGGACCGCCGTGATCGCGTTTCCGGCCGATCGTCTGCCGTTCCCCGCGCGGGAGGCCCGACTGACGGCCGTTCCCGCGGTGACGGCGGGCGGCACCGCCCGACTCGACGTCCACGACGACGGCATCACCCTCACCCTGAACCTCGGCCCGTCCGGCCTCACTCTCGTCACGATCGCCCCGGAGGACCCCACATGACCGTCACGCCCACTTCTGCGCTTCCCGACCGGGTCGACCGCGCCAAAGAGCGCCGCGCCTGGTGGATCGAGCAGCTCGCGACTCAGGGTTCGCTCGTCGCGTTCGTGCTCTGGATCGCCTTCCTGTGCGTCGCGACGTCGACCTTCGCGACGCCCGACAACATCATGATCGTGCTGCGGCAGGCGGCGATCTACTCGATCGTGGCGATCGGCATCACGATGGTCATGCTTCTCGGCGAGCTCGACATCTCGTTCGGATCGGCGCTCGCGATCGGCGGATGCGCGGGGGCCGCGGTGCTCGTCGCCGGGCACGGGCTCGTCCTGGCCATGCTCGCCGCCGTGGCGGTGGGCCTGGTGTTCGGCATGGTCAATGCCTTGCTCATCACCTATCTGAGGATCCCCTCGGTGGTGGCGACTCTCGCGACACTCGGAGCGGGCGCGGGCGTGGCCCTCCTGGCGACCGGCGGGTCGACCATCTACGGGCCGGGCCTCAACGACATCGCCTTCCTCACCCAGGGCTACATCGCCGGGATTCCTGTGCCCGTGCTCATCGCGGTCGTCCTCTATCTCGTCGCCTGGTTCGTGCTCGTTCGCACGCCCTGGGGTGCGCACCTCTACGCGGCGGGCGACAGCGCGACCGCGGCATTCCGCTCCGGTATCAATGTGCGACGACTTCGGATCACGGTGTTCGTCATCGCGGGCGGTCTGGCCGGGTTCGCGGGTCTTCTGCTCGCATCCCGGCTCGGTCGCGCGAGTGCCGACATGGGCGCCGACGCGCTGTTCCCCGTGCTCACCGCGGTCATCCTCGGCGGCGTCAGCATCGAGGGCGGTCGGGGACGCATTCTCAATACGCTCATCGCTTCGGTGTTCCTGGCGAGCATCACCAACGGACTGATCCTGCTCGGCGTCGACTCGACGGTGCAGCAGATCGTGCAAGGCGGTGTGCTCGTGCTTGCGGTGTCCCTCGATCGGCTTCGACGATGACGGGGACGGCCCTGTGCGTCGGCCCCGTCGCGGTCGACCTCGTGGTGGAGGGATTCGCCCCGAGCGATCCGGCCCGTCTCGCTCGGTGGACCGGCCCGGCGACGGTGCGCACGCTCGCCGCGGGTTCGATCGGATACGCCGCCCAGTCGCTGACCGCACTGGGGCGCCGCGCGAGGCTGGTGACGTGTGTCGGCGACGATGCGCTCGGACAGGAGGCTATCGCCCAGTGGGCGAGCGCCGGCATTCCCGTCGACGGCGTCGTTGTGCAGCCGGGGGAGACGGGTCTGGCGATCTACCTGCGCCTGTTCGGCGATTCCAAACGCCCCATGGTGTTCCGCGCCGCCGAGTTCGATCCGTGGCCCGCGGCGATCGAGCTCGATGTGCCCGAGCGACCCGACGTCGTGGTGGTCAGCGGCGCACTGCACTTTCCTCAGTTCGCCGCCGCCCACCTCGAGTCGCTCCTGCGCGCCGCGCGCGCGGCCTCGGTGCCGGTGGTGCTCGACCCCCAGTTCGCGGCCGAAGACCGCGACCAGCCCTGGAGCCGCGAGTTCGCCGGCATCCTTGCTCACACCGACGTGCTGTGCTGCGACGAGCGAGAGGGCGCGCAGTTGTTCGGTTCCTCGGATGCGTCGGACATCATCGACCGGGCGCATGCCGCGGGGTGCCGCGTCGTGATCGTCAAGCGCGAACATCTCGGTGCCGTGCTCGACGACGGTCACCAGCGCATCTACCAGCGCGCGATCTCACTGGGCAGTGGGATCGGCTCGACGATCGGTTCGGGCGACGCCTTCCTCGCCGGAGTGACGTCCGCCCTGCTCGACGGCAGCAGCCTGGCGGAGCTCGCGCGGTGGGGGACCGCTGCCGCGACCGTCGCCATCACTGCACCCGACGGGATCCGCGGGATCAGCCTCGCGGCTGTGACGCGCACTCTCGCCCAGGTGCCCGCGCCTCAGCCGCTCCACGTGTCCCGGCAGGCTGGGCCCGGGGGCGCGTCCGGCGCGACCGCGCCCTCACAGACAGGAGAGACAACACCATGAAGGTCGCCGTCATCGGCGCGGGCCCTGCGGGCACGACCGCTGCCACTCTGCTCGCCGAGCGAGGCCACGAGGTCGTCCTGCTCGAACGCGAGGCGTCTGCGGGGGGACGGACCGCGTCCGTGCACTTCGGCCCCGACCATTGGCTCGATACGGGCGCGGGATGGCTGACGAACTTCTATCCGGTCACGCGAGGGCTGCTTGATCGCACCGGTGCCGCCGGGGAGCTGGAGCCGCTGCATCTGCGGGGCGGCGGTGATCTCATGCTTGACGGCGTCGTGGTGCCTTCCCCCAATTCGATCGGTCGGATTCTGACCACGAGGCTGCTCGGCCTCATCGACAAGGTGCGCTTCTTCGCCTGGATGGCCGGCCTCGTGGTCACTCAGGGCAAGGATCTGCGGATCGACCGCCGCTACGACGAGACGCCCGCGGTTGATGCGCTCTCCTCGATGGGCACCGATGCGCTCGAACGGATCGTGCGTCCGTCGTTCGAGGGTCCCTTCTTCGCGCGACTGGAGCAGATGAGCGGCACGCTCGTGCGCAGTTGGCTGCGCAGCCTCTCCATCGGCGACTTCGTCCATCCGGTCGGCGGCATGGATCGCCCGTGGCGACAGCTCGCCGACCGGATCGGCGCTCGATACTCGACCGAGGTGACTCGTGTCGGGACGGCGGGGACGGGGGGTGCATGGATCGAATCGGGTGGAGAGCGCCAAGAATTCGACGCCGTCGTGCTCGCCGTCCCCGCGCCGGTCGCCGCGCGGTTGCTCGGCGACGCCGCCCCACCCCTCCTGGCCGACGTGCCCTACGTTCCGCACGTGCGCGCGTACGTGGCCCGGCCCCGCACCGAACGGGTTCCCCGGACGGCCGTGCACGTCTTTCCGAACGACATCGTCGCGACGGTGGAACGCGGAAGCGGGGGTGATCCGGCGTGGGGCCGCGTTCCGGCGGGCTGGGAGTGGGCACTGATCTGCGCTCCCTCCGCATCGAGTGAGCACCTCATGGATCTGCCGCACGACGATCTCATGGACATCCTCTTCACGACCGCCGGGGAGCTGACGGGCGAGCGGATTCAGTGGCGCGACTACGAGATCGCGCACCTCGTGCGCTGGAGTCACGCCGTGCCGGTCGTCGGTCCCGGCTACTACCGGCGACTGGATGCGGTGCCTCGTGCGGCACCCCTCGCGTTCGCCGGGGACTGGAATGACCAGCCCTGCGTCGAGGGCGCCGTCCGCTCGGCCTACCGCGCGGCGGCGTTGTTGGATCCGACGATCGAGGTGCCTCCGGCGGCACGCTGACGGCAGTACGCTCGGCGCATGGCCCGTCAGATTCTCATCGACTGCGATCCCGGACTGGACGACGCGCTCGCCCTGCTTCTGGCCCACGGCGATCCCACCATCGAACTCGTGGGAGTTACGACGGTGGGAGGAAACGTCGCGTTGCGGGAGGTCACCGACAATGCGTTGCGGCTGCGCGAGTATCTCGGCTTCGACGGGGTGCCCGTTGCTGCGGGGGCGGCCGAGCCGCTGACACGATCGGCGCGCAACGCGGCCCACGTGCACGGCGAGGGCGGGCTTGGCGATGTCGTTCTGCCCCCGGCAACGCTGCCGGTGGAGGAACGGCATGCTGTCGACCTCATCATCGACACCCTCAAGGCGAGGCCCGGAGCGGTGCACCTCGTCGCGATCGGTCCGCTGACCAACATCGCGCTCGCGCTCGAACGCGAGCCGGCGATCGCGCGCTGGGCAGCATCGTTCACGATCATGGGCGGCTCGTACACGCGGGGCAACGCGACCCCGGCGGCCGAGTTCAACATCTGGGCTGACCCGGAGGCGGCTCGGATCGTCTTCGATGCGGACTGGCGCGTCACGATGATCGGTCTCGACCTCACGCTGCAAGCGCAGGCGAACGCGGGGGTGGTCGAGCGGTTCCGACGCCTCGGGCGCCTCGCCGATGAACTCGTGGTGCCGCTGGCCACCTTCTATTTCGATCCGAAGGCCCAGGATTGGGACGGTCAGGCGGTGCACGACGTGTGCGCTGTGGCCTTCGTCGCCCGCCCCGACCTGTTCACCGGCGAGCTGGCGCACGTCGACATCGAAACGCAGGGCGAGTTCACGACCGGCATGACGGTGGTCGACTTCCGCACCGCGACGCCGAACGCGTTCGTGCCGACCCGCCTCGACGTTCCGGGCTTCTGGGCCTATGTCGAGACGACCTACTCGCGGGTCGCGGCGTCGCTCTCGCCCGCCGAGTAGCCGCGAACGAGCGAGTCGATCAGCGCGTCGAAGCTCGTGTCGGTGCTGCGCGGCATTCCGAAGCCGCCTGCCGCTTCGAGGGAGACGAAACCGTGGATGCTCGCGCGCAGGCCGCGCACCGCGTCGATCATTCGGTCGTCATCCAGTCGGTAGCCCGCGAGCGTGCCCACGACGACCTCGACCGCCTCGGAGGCTGCCGCGATCGCATCCGCATCGTCCGGTGCGGGGGCACGCTGTGCAAGCCGGTACCGACCCGGATGCTTCCCAGCCCAGGCGCGGTACGCGCGCGACACCGCGCGCACCGCGTCCGCGCGCGCGACACCCACCGCAGCTTCACGCATGACGGCAGCGAGCTCGCGAACGCACCGGGTGGCGGCGGCGCGCACGACGTCGTCGAGTCCGTCGACGTGCTTGTAGAGGCTCGGGACCTTCACTCCGAGCCGCTCGGCGAGCACGGCGAGGGACAGCTCGCCGTCATCGACGACGCGCACCGCCTCGTCGATGACGCGCTCGCGCGTGACTCCCGCTCTAGGCACGCGCCGCCGCCCACTCGGTGATCGCCGCCGCGACGGCCTCAGGTTGCTGCGACTGGGGGTAGTGTCCGCTCTCGGGGAGCATGACGACACGCCCCGCGGTCTGTGCGGCGATCCACTCCGCTTCGGCGCGAGGGTCGGCAAAGTCGGGGTCGCGCTCGCCCATGACGACCAGGACCGGTGCGCCGATCTGGGTGAGCACCGCCTCGGCGGGGGCATGACTCGTGCGCGTCGTGCGCGAGACGGCGCGAGCGTGTCCGGGTGTGCGAATGGCGTCGATCACGCGGGTGCGGTACTCCTCGAAGTCCGCCGGACGGGCGCCCGCATACAGCGAGGGCAGGTAGGCCTTCCACGTCGCGGCGAGCAGGGCCGGCAGAGTTGCGACCCGGAAGGCGGCCAGGGCGAGCGGATTGATGGCGCCGTTGCGCACGAAGGGGCCGAGCAGCACGAGTCCGCTGACGAGGTCGGGCCTGCGCGCCGCGACGATCACGGCGATGCCCGCACCCATCGAATTCCCGAGCAGGATGGCGGGGGAGCCGAGGTGGTCGAGCAGAGCGATGACGTCGTCGGCGCCGGTTTCCTCGTCGTAGCGATCGAAGCTCGTGTCACTGTCGCCGTGGCCGCGGAGGTCCATGGTGGCGACCCGGTAGCCGGCGGCGACGAGCAGAGGGGAGAGGTGGCGGTAGGTGGCGCGTAGGTCCGCCATTCCGGGGATCCCGAGCACGAGGGGCCCGTCACCGGTGGCATCCCAGGCGATGCGACCACCTGCTGTTGACAAGTAGTTAGTGTCCATAGCTCTGAAGCTAATGCAATTAGCTAGAGAGTGCAAGAGGCTACGGTGGAGACGTGCCCCGCCTCCTCGACGCCGTTCCCGAGCCGTGGGATGCGGATGCGGCCTGGCCCGCCTTCATCGAGTGGGTCAGGCACGACCGGGGGCTCGAGTTGTACCCGGCGCAGGAGGAGGCTCTCCTCGATCTCGCGTCGGGTGCCCACGTCATCCTCAGCACGCCGACCGGCACCGGCAAGTCGCTCGTCGCTCTCGCCGCACACTTCCTCGCCGTCGGGCAAGGGCAACGCACCTACTACACGGCCCCGATCAAGGCCCTCGTCAGCGAGAAGTTCTTCGATCTCGTCGAGGTCTTCGGTGCCGAGAACGTCGGCATGGTCACGGGCGACACCTCCGTCAATGCGGACGCCCCGATCGTGTGCTGCACCGCTGAGATCCTCGCCAACCTCGCCCTGCGCTACGGCCCTGAGGCCCCCGTGCAGCAGGTCGTGATGGACGAGTTCCACTACTACGCGGACCCCGATCGCGGCTGGGCGTGGCAGGTGCCGCTCCTGACGCTTCCGCACGCGGTCTTCCTGCTCATGTCGGCCACGCTCGGCGACATGACCGCGATCGCCGACGACCTGCACGCGCGCACGGGTCGGCCGGTTCGTCAGATCACGGGCGTCGAACGCCCTGTTCCTCTGCACCACCGTTACGCGCTCACGCCTGTCCACGAGACCGTCGAGGAACTCCTCACGGCCCGAGAGTCGCCCGTCTACATCGTCCACTTCTCTCAGGCGGACGCCCTCGAGCGCGCCCAGTCGATGACGAGCACGCGCATCGTCGGGCCCGAGCAGCGCGACGAGATCGCGGAGGCGATCGGCGACTTCCGGTTCACGACGACGTTCGGGCGCACCCTCAGTCGCCTCATCCGCAGCGGCATCGGAGTGCACCACGCCGGCATGCTGCCCAAGTACCGTCGACTCGTCGAGCAACTGGCGCAGCGCGGACTGCTGAGAGTGATCTGCGGCACCGACACCCTCGGGGTCGGCATCAACGTTCCCATCCGCACGGTGCTGCTCACCGCGCTCACCAAGTTCGACGGCGTGCGGATGCGACGGCTCTCGGCGCGCGAGTTCCACCAGATCGCCGGGCGGGCGGGACGAGCAGGCTACGACACCGCAGGCACCGTGGTCGTACAGGCTCCCGAACACGACACGGAGAACGCTCGCCTGATCGCCAAGGCGGGCGACGATCCGAAGAAGCAGCGCAAGGTGGTGCGCAAGAAGCCGCCCGAGGGGTTCGTCTCCTGGAGCGAGCAGACGTTCGAGAAGCTCGTTGCGGCACCGCCCGAGACGCTCGTCTCGCGGATGAAGGTCACCCACGCGATGATCCTCAACGTCATCGCACGGGGCGGCGACGCCTTCGGCACGATGCGCGACCTGATCTTCGGCAGCCATGAACCGCGTGCCACTCAGCTCGCGCTCGCCCGGCGGGCGCTGGCGATCTACCGCACACTGCGCGCGGCCGGTGTCGTCGCCCAGGAGCCGGACGGCACCATCAGACTCACCGTCGAGCTCCAGCCGAACTTCGCACTCAACCAGCCTCTCTCGCCGTTCGCGCTCGCCGCCCTCGATCTGCTCGACCCCGACTCGCCGACCTTCGCCCTGGATGTGGTCTCGATCATCGAGGCGACCCTCGACGACCCGCGCGCCGTGCTCGCGCAGCAGCAGTTCCTCGCCCGCGGCGAGGCGGTCGCGGCGATGAAGGCCGAGGGGATCGAGTACGAGGAGCGCATGGAGCTGCTCGAGGAGGTGACCTGGCCGAAGCCGCTCGACGACCTCTTGAGCGCCGCGTTCGAGACCTATCGCGCGAGCCAGCCGTGGATCGGCGACTTCCAGTTGAGTCCCAAGTCGGTGGTGCGCGACGTGTGGGAGCGCGCGATGACGTTCGCGGATTTCATCGGCCACTACTCCCTTGCCCGCAGCGAGGGTCTCGTGCTGCGCTACTTGTCCGACGCGTTCCGGGCTCTCCGCCAGACCGTGCCCGACGAGGTGAAGACCGACGACCTGCGCGACCTCATCGACTGGCTCGGCGAGCTCGTTCGGCAGGTCGACTCGAGCCTCCTCGACGAATGGCTCGCCGAGCTCACGGGATCGGCGCCGGTGCGCGCGGAGGCGCCGGTCGTGCCGCCCGCGCCCCCGTCGGTGCTGTCCAACGCGCGCGCCTTCCGCGTGCTCGTGCGCAACGAGCTGTTCCGGCGCGTGAGCCTGGCCGCCACCCGTCGGTGGGGTGAACTCGGGGCGCTCGACGAGGACTCCGGCTTCGACGCCCAACGCTGGCAGGACTCCCTCGAGCCCTACTTCGCGGAGCACGAGGCGATCGGCACCGGACCGGATGCGCGCTCATCGGCGATGCTCCTCATCACCGAGCACCCCGACCGCTGGGAGGTGCGGCAGATTCTCGATGATCCGGCGGGAGATCACGACTGGGGCATCAGTGCGGAGGTCGATCTCGCTGCGTCCGCGGAACAGGGCCGCGCGGTGGTCCGGGTCATCGCTGTCAATTCGCTGTGAAAGGCGGTACGCTGACCGCAATCCGCAAACCCGAGGAGCATTCATGCGCGCGCGTCCCGTTGTGCTTGTCCTCGCTCTCGGTGGTCTTCTCGCCGTGGGCGCTACCACCCCCGCCGCAGCGGCCAGCAACTCGATCTCTCCCGGTGATTCGCTCTATGCGATCAGTTGCTTCGACCTGTACCCCAACTTCCAGTTGTTCTCGGTCGAGTCCTCGACGGCGGTATCGACGATGATCGGAGCGGGTGAGGCCTCCGAGGTCGACACCTGCGCAGGACAACCGGCCTACAACCCGGCCACGGGTGTGTCCTACTACATTCAGTGGTCCGACGAGGAGCAGGACTCGCTCGCGATCATCGACGTGGTCACGGGTGCCTCCACCAGGATCGGCGGGTTCTACTGGGACAACGGGGAGTTCCCCGAGTTCGTCCCAGCGACGTCGATCGCGATCGGCGGGGACGGATCGGCGTACCTCATCTCGGGCGAGGAACTGTACAGCCTGGACCTCGAGACCGCCTTCGTCGAACCGGTGGCCAGCCTGTCCGAGCCCTACCTCTACTCGTTCGCCTGGGACTCCGTCACCGGATCCTTCTACGTGATCAACTCGAGCAGGGACGTCTTCGAGATCGACGTCACAGACGGCACTCTGACCTACATCGACAGGATCGACTTCACCGGTCCGGGTGTCTACGGCAGCTATTCGCTCCAGTTTGACAAGGCGGGCACCCTCTGGGTCCAAGTCGACGTCGACGAAGATGACTGGGAGGGCGGGCTCTCGACCCTGTGGAGTGTGACCTTCGAGACGCTCGACACTCCCGTGCTTTCCGGGGTGTTCACGGACGACCCGTTCTACACGGAGGCGCTCCTGATCGTGCCCGGCCAGCCGAAACTCGCAGCGACGGGTGCGGACACCTCGGCGGTTCTGCTGGGGGCGCTCGGCGCCGGCGCACTGCTGGCTGCGGTGGGAGCCGCCCTCGTGCTCAGGGGGCGCCGCCGCGCCGCCTGAGCGGCCGACGCGGTCGTCGCGGTTCAGCCCGCGAAGACGGTCCGCTCGAGGAATTCGTTGCGGAACTTGCCGGCCGGATCGTGGCGCGCCGCGAGGGCGCGGAAGTCGTTCCAGCGCGGGTAGAGCGCCGGATCGACCCGGTGGAACAGCTTGCCCCAGTGCGGCCGCGCTGCGAACGGCGCGAGCGCCTCTTCGATCACGGGGAGCAACGCCAGCACCGCCTCGGGCTCCTTCTTCCAGGTGAAGTGGATGCCGAGGGCATCCGTCTCGAACGCGCCACTCAGCCACAGCGAGTCCGCCGCCATCGAGCGCAGCTCGCTGACGTGCAGGTGCGGGGCGATGCGGTCGCCGAGCGCGTGCACGGCGCGCACAGCATCGAGGCCGAAGCGTCGAGGCACGAGATACTCCGACTGCAACTCGTCGCCGTTCGACGGGGTGAACGCGAGCCGGAAGTGCGGCAGACGGTCCAACCAGGGGCCCGGCGCACCGCCCTGCGGTGTCGTGTTCTCGGCGGGCACGCCCTCGAGCGGATGACGAGGAGCGAGCACCGGTGAGGCCCCGTACAGCGATTGCGGGGGCTTGCGTTCGCCGATCACCGACTTCAACCAGACTCGGCCCACGGTGTCGTCGACCCAATTCGTGAACACGCTCACGCTGTAGGCGCGCGCGAGGATGTCGTCGAGGTGGTCGAAGAGCGCCGACCAGGCGAGCCCTTCGTAGACGTCCTGGCGCACGTCGAAGCTCGGCTCGAGGTCGAGGGTGATGCGGCTGACGATTCCGAGCGCGCCCAGTGCGACGACGGCGCCGTCGAACTCGGCGTCGACCGGGGCGATGGTGCGCACCGAACCGTCGGCGGTCACGAGTTCGATCCCCGAAACCGCGCGACTGAGGGTGCCGTTGCGGTCACCGGAGCCGTGGGTTGCGGTCGCGATCGCGCCCGCGACCGAGATGTGGGGGAGCGAGGCGAGGTTGCGCAGCGCGAAGCCCGCCGCCTGCAGCACGGGTGCGAGGTCGCCGTACCGGAGGCCCGCGGAGAACGACACCGTCTCGGTCTCCGGATCGATGCGGATGTCCGGCGGCATCGCGTCCAGGCTGACCAGCTCGGGCGCGTCTGCGAGATCCGAGAAGCTGTGCCGGCTGCCGAGCGCGCGCAGGCGCGGGGTGCGGGCCACCAGATCGCTCAGTTCGCCGAGACTGCGGGGGCGGTGGAGCGCGGTCGCGGCGTACTCGTGGTACCCGGCCCAGTTCGTGCCGACGGTCATCGTCACAGGCTATCGGCGATAGGCATCCCGTTCTGCGGTTGACTAGGCGGATGCAACCCCACCGCGGCCTGGTTCTCACCATCGCGATCCTCGCGTCGTTCGTGGCCTTCCTCGACGGCTCCGTCGTCAACGTCATCCTCCCGGCGTTGCAGGACGAACTCGGCGGAGGCTTGAGCACTCAGCAGTGGGTCGTCGACGCCTACCTGATTGCGCTCGGCTCGCTCATCCTGTTGGCGGGCTCCCTCTCCGACCTGTTCGGGCGGATCCGAGTACTCCGTGCCGGTCTCATCGGGTTCGGCGTGACGTCGGTGGCGATCGCGCTCGCGCCGACCGCGGAACTCGTGGTGGCGCTGCGCGGACTGCAGGGAGTCGCGGGCGCCCTGCTCGTGCCGAGCTCCCTCGCGCTCATCCTCTCGGTGTTCCGCGGTCCTGACCAGGGGCGCGCGATCGGCACCTGGACGGCGTGGACGAGCGCGGCGTTCCTCGCCGGTCCCGTGCTCGGCGGGGTGTTCGTCGACCTGCTCTCGTGGCGACTCGTGTTCGCGATCAACGTGCTGCCGATCGCTGTGACCCTCGTGCTGCTGGCCCGACTCGGCATGCGCGATGAGCGCCGGGAGGGAGCACGCGTCGACATCCCCGGCGCCATCCTCGGCGTGCTCGGGCTCGGCGGACCGGTGTGGGCGCTCATCGAGCAGCCAGGTTTCGGTTGGGGGCATCCGGTGATCCTGATTCCCCTCATCGGAGGTCTGGCCTGTCTCGTTGCGTTCGTCTGGTGGCAATCGCGTGCCGCCCAGCCGATGCTGCCGTTGCGGCTGTTCCGGGATCGCAACTTCGCCGCGGGCAACGTGGCGACCGCGTTCATCTACGCCGGGCTGTCGGTCAGCGGGTTCGTGGTGGTCGTCTTCCTGCAGCAGGTGGCCGGGTTCTCGCCGACCGTCGCGGCACTCGCGTTCCTGCCGGTCTCGATCGCCAATGTCGCGCTCTCGCGGTTCTTCGGTGGACTCTCGGCGCGCTACGGCCCGCGCCTGTTCATGACGGTGGGACCGATCCTCGCGGGGATCGGACACCTACTCTTCCTGGGACTCAGCGAGGAGGTCGACTACGTCACGCAGGTGCTGCCGGGCGTCCTCCTCTTCTCGCTGGGCATCTCCATGACCGTCGCTCCGCTGACGTCCGCGGTGCTCGGGGGCGTGCCCGCCGCGGATGCGGGGGTCGGATCCGCGGCCAACAACGCGGTCGCGCGCGTGGCAGGGCTGCTCGGCATCGCCGCCATCGGGGTCGTGGCGGCCGGCCAGTTGTCCGTCGAGGGGTTCCACCGCGCGATCGTGCTCATCTCGGCGCTGCTGCTCGCGGGCGGCGTGATCAGCCTGGTGGGGATTCGCAACCCTGTACGCGAGTCAGCCGCGGACGCCGCTGAGCGCTGAGCCCGACACGGCGAGCAAGATCGCGGCGAGCAGTCCCGCGACGATCGTCAGCGCGAACACGAGTCGGCTCGTCGGGCGTCGCCACGCGACCGCCCCGCACGTGAGCGCGACCACGCCGCTCGCGACGAGCACTCCCACGGCGAGCCCGACCGGGGGCCGGATCGCGATGACGAGGAACACCGACGCCGCCGCCAGGAAGGCGACGAGCAGCAGGGCAGAGGCGCGCGCGCCGAGGCGCTGGGGCAGCCCCCGGATGCCGGCCGCGCGGTCCTCCGCCAGATCCGGGAGCACATTCGCGAAGTGCGCCGCCACGCCGAGCGCCGAACCAGCCGCGACGATCCACGTCGAGGGCGGTGTCGGTGGTTCGGCGGAGAAGGCGACGACGGCGGGCAGCGCCCCGAATCCGATCGCGTAGGGGAGCGGTGAGAGCACGCTGCGCTTGAGCCCCGCGTTGTAGCACCACCCGGCCGCGACGAAGAGCGTGTTCGCGGCCCCGGCCAGCGGATGCAGCAGGAAGCCCAACGTGAGAGACAGCACGCCGGCGCCGATCGCGACCACCCACGCCAGCCGCGGGGGGACCTCACCGAGCGCGACCGGTTTATCGGACCGCCCGGCGGCACGATCGCGCGCAGCGTCGATCGCGTCGTTCGACAGCCCGATCGAGATCTGGTTGGTGAGGATCGTCGCGGCGACGAGGACGACGCGCCCGGGCTCGATCCCCGCGAACACGGCCAGCACGGTTGCGATGAGCGTCACACCCGCCGTGGGCAGTGGATGGGTGGATCGTGCGAGGGCGACGAGCGCGGCCATTCGCCCATGCTAGGCCGCGGTTCCGTCCGGGGTCGGTCGACGGCCCGCATAGACTGGAGGGGACATGCAGCATCCCACCACGGCGGAGCTGATCGAGGTGCTTCCGGGGGCGTGGCGGATCGTCGCGACGAACGTCCCCGTGTGGCTCGACAGTGAACGCCGGAATCCCCGAGTGACCTTCGAGGTCGACAGCCGCGACCCCGTCCGCTTGGCGACCCGAGTCGACTTCGAGAGTGCGGACGGCGGCGAGGGACAGATTCTCGCCCGCGACCGCGCGACCGGCGACATCATGGTTCGACGGGTTCGAGGCGAGAAACAACTGGCCGGGCAACGGTGGCACGTCGATGTCGTCGACCCCGATCGCGGCCTGCTGGTGGTTCGCAACCATCCGGGTTTCCGTCGCGACGACGGCATCGAGCTGCTGCTCGGGGCAGACGCGGAGGTCGACGGGATTCGCCGTCACGTCGCCGCGCACACCGAAGAGCTCGGTCTGACGCCCGAGGAGTTCGCGTCTCTGACCTGGCTCCCCTGGAGTTGACGAGCTAGCATCCTCGCGTGGCCTTCCGCATCGGTGCGATCGCCCTGCTCTCGGCGATCCTCCTGGCCGGGTGCACGGCTCCTGTGGGGAGCCCGCCGACGGCCGGCACGGCTGCATCGGACCCCCGCCCGACGCCGGAACCCGTCGACCCGGTGCAGCAGTACGCCGACGATCGCCTCTCGGTGATGACGCTCGACGAGAAGATCCGATCGATGCTGATGATCCATCTGCCCGGACTGGATGCGGCCCATCTGGGGTCGATCGCGAAGTCAGAAGGGGTTGGCGGGCTCATTCTCATGGGCGACAACGTGCCCGAGCCGGCCGAGACGCTCGCAGCTCTCACCCCTCTGCTCTCGGCAGAGCGAGGATTGCCGGTGCTCGTCGCCATCGACCAGGAGGGCGGAGTGGTCCGTCGCATCGGTCTGGATGGTGCCCCCGCCGCCGTGGAGCTGCGGTACGCCGACCCGGCCGCCGCACAGGACGCGTTCGCCTGGCGCGCCGGTCTGCTCGCTTCCCTCGGGGTCACCGTCAACTTCGGTGTCGTCGCCGACGTGAGCGCCGATCCCGCATCCTTCATCTTCGAGCGCTCGTTCGGCGGCGACCCGGCGTCCGCCGCCGCACGCGTCGCGGCCGCGGTCACGGGGGAGCACGGCACCGTTCTCTCGACGCTCAAGCACTTTCCGGGCCACGGCGTGAGTGCGGCCGACTCGCACGTCGACATCCCGACGACGGCGATCGGGATCGACGAGTGGCGCACCGTGCACGCGCCGCCGTTCGCCGCGGGGATCACCGCCGGCGCGGAGTTCGTCATGATGGGCCACCTGCAGTTCGACGCGATCGATCCGCAGCCGGCAAGCCTGTCGGCCGGGTGGATCGACGTTCTGCGCACAGAGCTCGGTTTCGACGGAATCGTCATCACCGACGACCTCGGGATGCTCACCGCGTCCGGGCGCGCGGATCTCGCCGACCCGGCGACGAATGCGGTTCGTGCGGTCGCAGCCGGCAACACGATGCTGCTCTTCGTGGGACCCGTGGATGTCGCGTCGATCGTCGTGGCCATTCGCACGGCCGTGCTCGACGGGCGTATCGATGAGTCGGTGATCGACGACGCGGCGCACCGGATCCTTGTGCTCCGACGGACGCTCTCGGGCGAGACGGGGCGGTTCGTGCACTGCTTCGACGAGTGCCTCGCGATGATCGAGTGAGCCACAGCGCGCCAGGCTCGCCGCGCTCGCTGCAATGCTGCTGAGCGCAGTTCGACTCTGATTGAATGCGGGCATGGCCGTAACGGTGTCCGACCTTCAGGACGTGACGATCACGACCCCCGTCGAGGGCATGAGTCCCGGTCTGCGGGGTGTTCTGGGGGTTCCGGAAGGCGACGGACCGTGGCCGGCCGTCGTGGTGATCCACGAGCTGTTCGGGGTCGACGAGGAGATGCGCAAGCAGGTCGCACATCTCGCGGGCCTCGGCTACCTCGCGCTCATGCCCGACCTCTTCACGTCCGGCGGCATGATGAAGTGCATTCGCAGCACCATGCGAGCCTTGCGTTCGGGCACGGGGCGGGCGTTCCGCGACATCGAGGCCGCCCGTCGGTGGGTTCAGCAGCGGCACGACACGACGTCAGGGGTCGGCGTGATCGGGTTCTGCATGGGTGGCGGATTCGCCATCCTCACCGTGGCCGACTTCGATGTCGCCGCCGTCAACTACGGCATCCTCCCGGATGACCTGGATGCGGCATTCGAGCACTCGTGCCCGGTCGTGACGAGCTACGGGGCGAAAGACGTGACCTTGCGTGGCGCGACCGAGAAGATCGACGTGGCCCTCACGCGCCGCGGGATCGAGCACGACAGCGTCGAGTACGCGGATGCCGGTCACGTCTTCATGAACGAGAAGCTCAATGGCTGGCCCTGGCTGCGCCCGCTCGTGCGCGTACTCGGTTTCGGCCCGCACCCCGAATCGGCCGCCGATGCGTGGCGGCGCATCGACACGTTCTTCCGACGCCACCTGCCGACGACTACGGCTGGAGCAGGCCCTCGGCCGTAAGCCCTTCGGCGATGCCGGCTCCGTCGGGGGCCGAGATCCACGGAACGCCCGGATCACGATCGGACGCGCGTTTGCGCCCACCCGCGAGCACGGCCTCCGAGGTCGAGAGTTGCCGGATCGCCACCGCCGCGACGTTGCGGGGATGACTGAGCGCGAACTCCCGGTAGATCTCTTCGTCGTGTTGACCGTCGTCACCGATGAGCAGCCACCGCATGTCGGGGAACTCCTCGGCGATGCGATGCAGACTCGATCGCTTGTGCTCGCGTCCCGAACGGAACCAGCGGTCGTGCGTGGGTCCCCAATCGGTGAGCAGCATCGGACCGCGCGGGTAGAGGTTGCGACTGAGGAAGCGCCCGAGCGTGGGAGCGACGTTCCAGGCACCCGTCGACAGGTAGATGACGGGAGCGCCGGGGTTGGCCCGCGCGAGCCGGTCGTACAGCACGGCCATGCCCGCGACGGGGACGCGCGCGTGCTCATCGAGCACGAAGGTGTTCCACGCGGCCAGCAACGGGCGCGGGAGGGCGGTGACCATCACCGTGTCGTCGATGTCCGAGATCACGCCGAACGCGGCTGCCGGGTCGACGACGAAGAGTCCGGCGGTCACCGGTTCGGTGTCGGCCGTGCGCAGCACGATGGAGTTCCAGCCGGGGGGAAGGGCGGATTCGACGACGACGTCGACGATGCCCGAGCGGTCCGGCCGCAGGCGGTGCTCCCGATCGCCGACCGTGACGAGCACTTCGTCGTCGACAGGAATGCTGAAGAAGCTCCGCCAACCACGCACCTTCGCGGCGCGTGCGGGGGCGGCGGCTCCGCGCGCGAGAACGACGCGGCACAGGATGCGGGCCCAGCCCGGCCCGCCGTACCCGGTGAACGGGATGATCGTCGTGACGAGACCTCGCCGCCGTCCGCGCCGCTCGCGCCAGCGATTGATCGAGTCCTCGATCCGCGCGCCCCGATGGAGTGTCGTCTCCGGGCCGGGCGGGGGAGTGTCGAGACCCATGCCCCCCAGTCTGTCAGACGGCCGTGAGCGTCTCGGGGTCGCCGCCGATCTCCTCGATGAGCTCGGGCCCGTTGTTGCGCACGTTGCCCACCGCCGGGCCGACGCGGTGGAAGGCTGCGTTATCGGCGATCTCGACGCCAGCCAGGCTCACGGCGGCGAGCAGCTCGTCGGCCGCCGTCTCGTGGGGGTCCAGCCAGTCATCCGCGAGATCGGCCGAGAGGAACACGGGCATGCGGTCGTGAATCTGTGCGAGCTCGCCCGTCGCGTCCTGCGTGAGGATGGTCGTGGACAGGAGCCAGCGGTCGGGCGCGTCGGCGGCGGCAGCGGGGTTGCGCCACCACTCGTACAGACCCGCGAACGCGAAGATCTCACCCTCCGGCAGGTGAATGAAGTAGGGCGACTTCACGCCATCGACCGTGCGCCACTCGTAGTAGCCCGTCGCGGGGACGATCGCCCGGCGCTTCTGAACGGCGGCCGAGAACTGGCGCTTCTCCGTGACCGTCTCGATGCGCGCGTTGATCGCGGGCGGACCGGCCGACGGATCCTTCGCCCACGACGGGACAAGCCCCCACCGGGCCGCCTCGAGCCGCCGTACGGGCACATCCCCGGCGTCCGGCCCCTTCGGCACGGCATCGAGAACGATCGACACGCGATCGGTCGGCGCGATGTTCCAGCTCGGGGCGGGCAGGTCGTCCGCGGGCAGATCGACGTCGAAGAGCGCAACCAGGTCACCCGTCGCACCGGCCACCACGAATCGTCCGCACATGACGGCCATTCTTGCGCGAGCCGCCGTCATCGATCGAGTCCACCGTGTCACAACGCCCCGGCGGCATTAGCATGGTGCCACCAAGAAGGAGGGGCCGTGCCTGCACACGACACCATCGAGGCGCCGGAGAATCGTCTCTCGCTCCGTAACGAACCGGTCCAAGCGCGCAGCGCAGCGCGTCTGGAGACCTTGCTGGATGCGGCCGCCGCGGTCGTGGACGAGATCGGCTTCGAGCGACTGACGACCGCCATGGTCGCCGAGCGCGCGGGGGCGTCCATCGGCACCGTCTACCGGTACTTCCCCGACCGGATTGCGCTGCTCGAGGCCTTGTCCGCTCGAAACCTCGATCGTGTGCTCGCGCGCGTCGGGGAAGAGGTGCGTCGGCCGGAGTATGCGGACTGGTTCTCGGCGTTGTCCGGGGCGATGGCCATCCTTGTCGACGCGTTCCGCGAGGAGCCCGGTTTCCGGGGCTTGCGCGTCGGCGATGTCATCGATCTGCGACCGGTCACGGGTGACCGCACGGCCAAGGCGATCGTGGCTGACCGGATGCTCGACGGGCTCGTGGATCGCTTCGGCATCCCCGATTCGGCGGATGTGCGGGTTCGGTTCGAAGCGGCGATCGAGTTGTCGGACGCTTTGGCCACGCGCGCATTCCGTTTCGAGGACGGCGGGGACGACCGGTTCCTCCGTCTCGGGCGCGAAGCCGCGTATCGTCTCCTCACGCCCGTGCTCGGCGAGGTCGAGTCGGCGAAGGTCTGATTCCTTTCGGGCGCGGCGCGCCTATTTCCGGATCGGGGGAAACCGGAATGTCTCGGGTGCCGAATACGGTTGAGAAGGACGTGTGTCTGCACGCGGCCGTCACTTTCGGCACAACAGTGAGGCGTAGCGCATGATCGAGTTCCGATCCGTGTCCAAGCGGTTCCCCGACGGCACGGTCGCCGTCGAGGACTTCAGTCTTGTCATCCCCTCTCGACGCACGACCGTTCTCGTCGGCTCGTCGGGAAGCGGCAAGACCACGCTCCTGCGCATGATCAACCGCATGGTCGACCCCACGTCGGGCGCAGTGGAGATCGACGGCGAGAGCGTGCTCGACCGCGATCCGGTCGCGCTGAGGCGCAGCATCGGTTACGTGATGCAGAACTCGGGGCTGCTGCCCCACTTCAAGGTCATCGACAACATCGCGACCGTGCCGCTGCTGAGCGGTGTCTCGCGCCGCGACGCGCGCAAGCGTGCGCTCGAGCTCCTCGACACCGTGGGGTTGTCGCGGTCGATCGCCGACCGGTATCCCAGCCAGCTCTCCGGGGGGCAGCAGCAGCGCGTGGGCGTGGCGCGCGGGCTCGCGGCAGACCCGAACATCCTGCTCATGGACGAGCCGTTCGGAGCCGTCGACCCGATCGTTCGCGCGGAGCTCCAACAGGAGACCATTCGTCTGCAGCGTGATCTCAACAAGACGATCGTGTTCGTGACCCACGACGTGGATGAGGCGTTCCTGCTCGGGGATCAGGTCGTGATCCTCGAGAAGGGTGCGCGAATCGCCCAGACCGGCACTCCCGACGAGATCATCGCCGAGCCGGCGAGCGAGTTCGTCTCCAGCTTCGTGGGACTGGAGCGTGGCAAGCGCGCGCTGAGCATTCGCGACACTCCGCAGGGCGCGATCCTCGTCGACTCCGAGGGGCGCGCGGCGGGAGTGCTCGTCGATTCGGGGCCCACCGCATGACCTGGGTGCTGAACAACCTCGACCTCATCGCGGCCCTGTCGCTTCAGCACCTCCTGCTGTCCATCCCCCCGATCGTGCTCGGGTTGATCATCGCCGTGCCTCTCGGCTGGGTGGCCTACCGCTTCCGGCTGACCCGCGGAATCGTGCTGACCCTGGCGGGCCTGTTGTATACGATCCCGTCGCTGGCGATGTTCGTGATCGTGCCGTCGCTGTTGGGCATCAGCTTCCTGTCGTCGGCGAACCTCACTATCGCGCTCACGATCTACGCGGTCGCCCTCATGGCCCGTACCGTCGCCGACGGCCTGCTCTCCGTGGATCCCGCCGTCAAGCAGTCCGCGACCGCGGTCGGGTTCGGTGCGTGGGGGCGCTTCTGGCGGGTCGAGCTCCCGCTTGCCGGTCCCGTCATTCTCGCCGGACTCCGCGTCACCGCCGTCAGCACGATCAGCCTCGTGTCGGTCGGCATCCTCATCGGCGTCCAGAGCCTCGGTTATCTCTTCACGAACGGCTACCAGCGGCGGATCATCCCCGAGATCGCCGCCGGGGTGGTCATGGTCGTCGTGCTCGCGCTCCTCGTCGACCTCGTGCTCGTACTCGTGGGTCGGCTGCTCATGCCGTGGGCACCACGGCGGACGCGGCGGATCCGGCTCGGGGTCACGCGCGGCGGAGCGCCGTCGGGCGCCACCCCTGCGTCGGCGACCGGGGGAGGGACGAGCTGATGCTGTTCCTCGACGCACTCGCGTGGATCTTCTCGCCCGACCGGTTCACCGACAACGTGCCGTTGCCACTGCTCATCGGCCAGCACCTGTTCTACACATTCGTGGCGGTACTCGTTGCTGCGGTCATCGCGATTCCGATCGGCTGGCTGATCGGTCACACCGGACGCGGGCGTGAGCTCGCCGTGGGGCTGTCGGGGGCGGCCCGCGCCGTACCCTCCTTCGGCCTCATGCTTCTGCTGGTGCTCGTGATCGGCGTCACCCAGAAGCCTCTCGCGGCGTCCATCTCGTTCGTGCTTCTGGCGATCCCGTCGATTCTTGCGGGCGCCTACGCCGGTTTCGAGCAGATCGATCGTCGCGTCATCGACGCGGCTCGCGCCGTGGGGATGACCCCCTGGCAGGTGCTCTGGAAAGTCGAGGTGCCGCTCGGTCTTCCGCTGCTCATCGGGGGAGTCCGCTCAGCGGTGCTCCAGGTGGTCGCGACCGTCGTGCTCGCCGGCTACATCGGCCTGGGCGGTCTCGGACTGCCGATCATCGAGGGTCTCGCGTTGCGCCGATTCGACCAGATGCTCGGCGCCGCCCTGGTGATCGTCGCCCTCGCACTCGCGCTCGACGGGCTGTTCGCTCTGATCGAGAAGCTCGTCGTGCCCCGTGGGGTTGCCGCGGGCCGTGCCACAGACCTCCGGTCGACGCCTCGGCGTCGCCGATCGGTGATGGGACAACCCATCGAGGAAGGAAGAGGATAACAATGTTCACAGCACCACGGAACAAGGGTCGGTTCGCGCTCGGCGCGGCCGTCCTGGGGGTAGCCCTTGCCCTGTCGGGCTGCGCCGCGAGCGACCCGCTCGAGCCGGGTACGGGCTCGGGGGGCGAGACGATCGTCGTCGGCTCGCAGGCCTACTATTCGAACGAGATCATTGCGGAGATCTACGCTCAGGCGTTGGAGAACGCGGGTTTCGAGGTGGAGCGCCGGTTCCAGATCGGCCAGCGTGATGCCTACCTGCCGGCGTTGGAGTCGGGTGAGGTGGATCTGTTCCCGGAGTACACCGGTAACCTGCTCCAGTTCTACGACCCCGAGACGACGGCCACCACGTCGGACGACGTCTATGCCGCTCTGCAAGGTGCGTTGCCGGAGGGTCTGGTCGTGCTCGACCAGTCGCCGGCGACCGATCAGGACTCCTACAACGTGACGGCCGAGTTCGCCGCGGAGTACGGTCTGAGCTCGCTGGAGGATCTGGCCGGGGTGTCGGTTCCGTTGACGCTGGGTGGGGCTCCGGAGTTGGCGGAGCGTCCGTACGGGCCTCAGGGTCTGTTGGATGTGTACGGCGTGACGGTGGCCTTCACAGCCACGGGGGATACGACGGTGGAGGATCTGCTGGCCGGCACGGTCAACATCGCCAACGTCTACAGCGCCGATCCGCGCATCCAGACCGATGATTTGGTGACCTTGGCCGATCCGAAGGGCCTGTTCCTGGCCTCCAACGTGGTGCCGCTGGTCAACGCGGAGGTCGCCGATCAGATCGCCGAGGTGATCAACGCGGTGAGTGCGAAGCTGACCCCGGAGGGTCTGGTCGCCCTGAACGTGCAGTCCACCGTCGACCAGCTCTCGAGCGCCGACATCGCCACCCAGTGGCTCACGGAGAACGGACTGATCTAGCAGTCGCCGGCAGAGCCGGTCCCCACGCAGAACGGCCCGTCGCACACCGCGACGGGCCGTTCTCACGTCGCAAAACGCTTACAGGGGATCGTCGACCGTGTTCGCGTCGCCGTCGCCCGGTCCATCCATGTGCCGCTTCTCGGAACGCTCGAGCAGCTTCTTGACGACCAGCGTGCCGATCGCGAAGACGGCGATGATGGCCACGAAGATGTAGCCCGCGTAGTGCAGCTGGTCGAGCAGATCGCGAAAGCTTCCCGCGGCAAAGGCGCCCACCGACACGTAGGCGAATGTCCAGATCGTGGTCGCGGGCACTGTCCAGGCCATGAACTTGCGGTAGCTCATGGCGCTCATCCCGACCGTGAGGGGGATCACCGAGTGCAGCACCGGCAGGAATCGTGAGATGAAGACCGCGATGCCGCCGCGACGATCCAGATAGTTCTCCGCACGAACCCAGTTGCGCTCGCCGATCCGTCGGCCGAGCCGGGATGCCCGGATTCGTGGCCCGAAGAATCGCCCGAGCGCGAACCCGATGCTCTCGCCGATGAGCGCACCGGTGATGACGGCGATGACGAGCGCGAAGTATTCCACCCAGCCGTCGACGGCCGTCGAGGCCACGATGACGATCGTGTCACCGGGGATGACGAGCCCGATGAGGATCGACGTCTCCAACAGGATGCCGAAACCGGCGAGGAACGTGCGCAGCACCGGATCGACGGACTGCACCAGGTCGAGCAACCACAACAGCGTGGCATTGAGCCACGCGCCGAATCCGTCGACCGGCGAGTCGACGACCGCCACGACGAGGTGCTCCACGACGACAGCCTAGAGCGGCCGCCTGAGAGCGGTCATTCGCTCTCGCCACGTCTCGAGTCGGCCCGGGATCGCGGCCAGATCGGGTCCGTCGACCCAGCTCGTCGCAAGCCGGATGCCGTGCAGGGCCGACAGTGCCCAGACCTCGGTGCCGTCGAGTTCGGCGGGTGTGACGGCCTCCTCATGCGTGTCGAGACCGAGTGCTGTCGCGATCGTGAGGGCGACGCGCGCGGTCACACTGTCGATGCGGTCGAAAGACGCGGGCGGGCCGCACAGGATCGACCCACGCCACCACAGCACAGCACTGTAGGCGCCCTCCACGACGTACCCGTCCGGGGTGAGGATGACGGCCTCGTCGGCACCCGACGGCTGCACCGCGGTACGGATCGCCTGCAGTCGGTCGAGGTCCGGTCCCTTCACGAGGGGGTGCCGCCGCGGGTCCGGTCCGTGCCACGTGGCAAGCACCGCGGAGCGGCGGCGTTCCGGGGCCTCGCGCACGCGCGCAAGTGCGCGCCACCCGTCGCCGACCGCGTGCACCTCGACTCGAGGGAACCACGCACCCTCGCGCGGAAGGGCAGCGATCGCCGCATCCCAGAACGCGTCCACGTCGATGCTCGCGGCCGCCGCCGTGGGCACGCCTCGCCGGAACCGCTCGCGGTGCAGGTCGAGTGCGAGCGCTCGCCCGTCCTCGACGAGCCACGAGTCCGCGACGATGACCTCGGCCTCGGTCATGTCGCAGTAGTCGAGAGGCTCGAGCGCGCCGCCGCCCCAACGGAGGATGGTCTGCACGCTCATAAGCTTTAGCGTATGCGCCGCCGACCGAGCACCGCCGACCTCGGTCGGTGGGTCGATCCGGTGCGCGCGTGGGCGGCGCTCTGCCGGGACGAACCGGCGGCGTTCTGGCTCGACAGCGGTCCCCACGCGACGACGGGCATGAGTTACCTCGGCGTCGCTGCCGAGGTCACGACGCGCTTCACCGGGCGCGTTCTCGACTGGTTGCGCGACGAAGTGACGCGAGCCGCGGGCGGCGATCACGACGAGGGCAGCACCGACGCGAGGAGCGACTCCGGGGGCTTTCGCCTGGGCTGGGTCGGTTGGCTCGGTTACGAGGTGCGCGCCGAAACGATGGGCACCCCGCGCACGAAGCATTCGCGCTACCCGGACGCGGCCTGGTTGCGCATCGATCGGTGCCTGGCGTTCGACCACGCGCGTCAGACGGTCACCGTGCTGTCCCTGGGTGACGTCGCGGCCGACCGCGACGAACTTCGCGCGCTGCTCGACCGCGAGCCGGCCATTGAACCGGCGCCCGGCTCGCCCGAACCGCGTCGAGTCGAGTGGGCGTACGCCGATACGGAGTACCTGGATATGGTCGCGGCGTGCCAGGAGGCGATCGCACGGGGTGACGCCTATCAGCTGTGTCTGACGACGGAGGCGCGGGTCGCGGTTTCGCCCGACCCGTTCGCCACGTATCTGGCCGTGCGTCAGGCCAGCCCCACGCACCACGGCGCCCTCATCGTGGCCGATGGTGTCGCGGTGCTGTGTGCGTCGCCCGAGCAGTTCCTCGCCGTCTCGACCGAGGGCGTCGTGACGACCAGTCCCATCAAGGGCACCCGCCGCCGGGGCGAGACGGCCCACGCCGACGAACTGATGCGGCTCGAGCTCGAGTCCAGCGACAAGGAGCGCGCAGAGAACCTCATGATCGTGGACCTGATGCGCAACGACCTCTCGCGCATCTGCCGCGTCGGAAGCGTGGGGGTGACGAGCCTCCTCACGGTCGAGAGCTACGCGCAGGTCCATCAGCTCGTGAGCACCGTGCGCGGTGAACTCGCCCCGGGCCTGACCGGTATCGATGCGATCGAGGCATGCTTTCCTGCCGGGTCGATGACAGGCGCGCCCAAGCACTCCGCGACGCTCATCCTCGACGACCTGGAGCGCCGGCCGCGCGGCATCTACTCGGGAGTGCTCGGCTATGTCGGCATCGACGGCGCTGTGGACCTCGCGATGGTGATCCGTTCGATCGTCATCGACGGCACCGGATCGAGCGTGGGAACAGGTGGGGGCATCACGGCGTTGTCCCTTCCGGATGAGGAGCTCGCCGAGACGCGGTTGAAGGCTCGCGCTCTGCTGGAGATCCTCGGCGCGCGAGCGTGACCCTGGGGTTCGATACCCTGGGACTTCCTGAGCAAACGAATTGGACCCAGCCGTGACTGTGCACGACGATGCCCCCGACTACGACTTCGCCGCGATTCAGGCCAAGTGGCAGCCTGTGTGGGACGAGCTCCGGCCGTTCTCGACAAGTGATCCGGCTGACACGCGTCCGCGCAAGTACGTGCTCGACATGTTCCCCTATCCCTCCGGCGACCTGCACATGGGTCACGCGGAGGCGTACGCCCTCGGCGACATCATCGCGCGGTACTGGCGCCAGCAGGGCTTCAACGTGCTGCATCCGATCGGCTGGGACTCCTTCGGCTTGCCCGCGGAGAACGCTGCCATCAAGCGCGGGGTCGACCCGCGCGAGTGGACGTACGCGAACATCGATCAGCAGCGCACGAGCATGCAGCGCTATGCCGCGTCGTTCGACTGGGACCGCGTCATCCACACGAGCGACCCCGAGTACTACAAGTGGAACCAGTGGCTGTTCCTCAAGCT
>VFQP010000692.1_pt1 | contig 57278 bp, 57 predicted proteins | sample 3512351 | NCBI WGS metagenome assembly VFQP01 (sample SAMN10412372, study PRJNA504923) | tailings metagenome | isolation source: Relicate 1 Philex TSF1 revegetated site | place: Philippines: Tuba, Benguet | collected 2017-08-29 | reverse complement strand
CAGGGAGCGTGAATTGCTCGCCTGGAATTTTGCCAACAGGAGCCAGCTATGGCACGGCCGCGTGAATTCGATGAGGCAGCGGTTCTGGATTTGGCAATGCGTCAATTCTGGTCGCATGGCTATGAGGCCACCTCGATACGCGAGCTTGCCGATGGCACGGGCATCACGGCAGCCAGCCTCTACAATGCCTTTGGCGACAAACGCAGCCTGTATCGCCGCGCCCTTGATGCTTATATCGCCGGCAGTTTCGTTGATCGCGTCGCGCGCCTGGAAGGACGCCTGCCACCGCTTGAGGCGCTGACCGCCTTTTTTGATGAAGTTGTCGAGTCGTCTCTGGCGGATGCCGAGCAGCGCGGCTGCATGCTGGTGAACACGGCAATGGAATTGGCGCCGAAGGATCCGGATTTTCGCGACGTGGTGCAAAATGTATTGGTGGAGATTGAGCTTTTTTTCCGGCGCTCCGTTCTTGCCGGCCAGAAAGACGGCAGCATCACCAAAAGCCAGCCTGCGGCGGACTTGGCGCGCACATTATTGGGGCTGCATCTGGGGCTGCGCGTGCTGGCGCGCACGCGACCGGAAAAGGCCTTGCTCAAGGGGGCGGTGCGGCCCGTCCTGGCAATGCTGGCGGCCTGACGGTATCAGGCTTCTTCAGGCTCCAGCATTTCTTCCGCTACGGCCGGCTGGCGGCGGTCGCCCTGGCGCCGTGACGAGGAATGGCGGCGATCAATGTCGCCGGGCAGTTCATGGCTGGTATGGCGGCGGTCACCCAGGCGGCGCTCGCCGCGGCGGCGGCGGTCGGGGCCGACATAGCCACCGCCCTTCACCATCACGCGCTGCCCAATCAGGGCATGCATCAGGCGGCGCACCAGCACCTGCATCGAAATCGGCTTCACCACCACTTCGTTGACGCCGGCATCGCGGGCCGCCACCACCAGGGAAGCGTCCACGTCGGTAGCCATCAGGATCACCGGCATGGCATTGTTGCCGACGCTGGTATCGCGGCGCAGCCGCTCGGTGAACATCAGCCCGTCCATCTTCGGCAGGCGGTAATCCACCAGGATCAAAGTCGGCTCATGGGCGGCGATTTCCAGCATTGCCTGGCGCGCATCGGCGGCCAGATGCACGGCGCCGAAGCCCATGCCGTAGAGCACATCGCGCAGGCCATTGCGCGTCGCCTTGTTCTCGTCAACGACGAGGATGCTGGAGACACGGAATTGCGACAGCATGGGATGAGACCTGCTGTCGGGCTTTGTCTGGCTGCGCATAGCGGTATTCATACCGGCAATTTTGCCGCGCGCGGGTTAATTAAGTGTAATTCCTGCCCAGGTTGTCCAGAATTTTGCTGAGCCGCCCTAACGACTTATCAGTCCCCTGATCAGTCTTTAGGCAACTTAGTCGCGCAGTAGTTCGTTGATCGAGGTCTTGGAACGGGTCTGGGCGTCGACGCGCTTGACGATCACGGCGCAGGACAGCGACGGGCCCGGCTCGCCATTGGCCAGCGGCTTGCCCGGCAGGTTACCCGGCACCACCACGGAATAGGCCGGCACGCGGCCATAGATGATCTCGCCGCTGGCGCGGTCGACGATCTTGGTGGTGGCCGAGATGAACACGCCCATGGAAAGCACGGCGCCTTCTTCCACGATCACGCCTTCCACCACTTCCGAACGGGCGCCGATGAAGCAGTTATCCTCGATGATCACCGGGGCCGCCTGCAGCGGCTCCAGCACGCCGCCGATGCCGACGCCGCCCGAGAGATGCACATTCTTGCCGATCTGGGCGCAGGAGCCGACAGTCGCCCAGGTATCCACCATGGTGCCGCTGTCGACATAGCCGCCGACATTCACGAAGCTCGGCATCAGCACCACATTCGGCGCGATGAAGGCAGAGCGGCGCACCACGGCGCCCGGCACGGCGCGGAAGCCGGCGGCGCGGAAACGCTGCTCGTTCCAGCCGGCGAACTTGGACGGCACCTTGTCGAACCAGTTGGCGCCGCCAGGGGCATCGGAGATCAGCATGTTGTCGGTGAGGCGGAAGGACAGCAGGATCGCCTTCTTGGCCCATTCCTGGGCCTTCCACTTGCCGTCAATCTTCATCGCTGCGCGCACGATGCCGGCATCCATCGCCTCCAGCGTGCTTTCCACAGCATCGCGCACTTCGCCCTTGGTGGTGGTGCTGATCTCGGCGCGTGCCTCCCAGGCAGCATCGATGATGGGCTGGAGCTGGCGCGCGAAGGTGGCGGCGTCGGTCATGGCGGAAATCCTTAAACTTTAGGGCCGGGTCAACTGAAGCGGCGGACGGAAAGTCGCGTGACAATAACCGGCGCGGCCGGGGCGTCAACCTTTTGCCAGCCCAGCCGCGTGCGGGGGAATAGCGCTCAGGAAGGCGGTCAGGTCCGGGGCGACATGGTGGATATGCGCGGCTTCGTCCGGGCCGGGCTGGGCCCAGTCGGAGCGGGTCGGGACCCAGATTGTCGCCATGCCCAGCCGGGCCGCCGGGGCCAGGTTGCGCGCCATATCCTCCACCATTGTCGCCCGGCTCGGCTCCACGCCATGCTCGGCCAGCAGCTTGGCATAAGGCTCGGGCCGCGGCTTGGGCAGGTAGTCGGAGGCAACGATGTCGAATATGGCTTCGAAGCAGTCGGCGATGCCAAGCCGGCCCATCACGCGCTCGGCGTGGGCCACGGTGCCGTTGGTGAAGATCAGCTTGCGGCCAGGCAGCGCCTGCAAGGCGGCGCGCAATTCCGGCAGATGCGGCAGCGGCGAGAGGTCGATGTTGTGGACATAGCCGAGGAACTCGGCCGGGTCGATACCATGTTCCACCATCAGGCCGCGCAACGTGGTGCCATGCTGCTGGAAGAAGCCCTTCTGCCGGCGCTTGGCTTCCACGGCATCGACACCGAGCAGGCCGGAGATGAATTCGCCCATCCGGCGGTCGATCTGGGCGAACAGGTCGCAATCCGCCGGGTACAGCGTGTTGTCGAGATCGAACAGCCAGGTTTCCGTGGCGGCGAGGCGGGCAGGGTTGGCGGCGGTGGTCAGCATGGCGGCAAAATATGCCGAAGCGGGCCCGATGACGAGGCCCGGGCAACACGGCTATAAACGACCCCGGAGGGCATGGGGCACCGATGGAAGCCGATACTTTCGCACCTGCGGGCATGGGGCCGGGCTTGAGCCCGGAGGCCCTGATACCGGTATTTCCGGGGCCAGCGGCTTTATTCGACGAAAACGGCGCCGTGCTGCAGGCGAACCGTGCCGCGGCGCCGCTGCTCGAAGCCCTGGCCGCCGATCAGCTCGTGGCGCTGGCCGCCGCCCTGGACGCCTCGCTGGCCGATGGCCTGCCGCGCCAGGAAAAGGCTGATCTGCCTGGCCTGCGCGGCGGCACTGCCCTGCAGGTGACATTGCTGCCGCATGGCCAGTTGCAGGATCAGGGCCAGCCGGTGTCGCGCCTGCTGCTGCTGGGCCGCGATACCACGCTGGAGCGCAACCTGCTGCAGGCGCTGATGCAGTCGCGCCAGTTGTTCCGCGATTTGGTCGCCTGCTCCTCGGAATTCGCCTGGGAAACCAAGCCCGATGGTCGTTTCGGCTTCGTCTCGCCGCGCGGCGCGCTGGGCTACACCGCGCGCGAGCTGGAAGGCCGCCGACCGGAGGATTTCACCGCCCCGGATGCACCGGAAACCCCGCGCCCCAGCCTGTGGCCGTTCGAGGCGGGGACGCCGCAGGATGCGGTCGAATTGTTCCTGGTCCGCAAGGATGGCAGCATCGGCTGCTTTGAAGTGTCGAGCGTGGCGGTCCGCGATGCCAAGGGGGCATTCGCTGGCGCGCGCGGCGTCGCCCGCGATGTCACTGAGGCACGCGAACGGCTCGAGGCGTTGCGCCGCGCCCACAAGACGCTCAACACGCTGGCCAATACCGATGGCCTCACCGGCCTGCTCAATCGCCGCGCCTTCCTTGGCGAACTGGATAAGCGCCTGGCACGGCATTTCCGCAACCGCCTGACCGGCACGCTGATCTATTTTGATCTCGACAATTTCAAGAAGGTCAACGACGTGCATGGCCATCAGGCCGGCGACGAGGTGCTGAAAGCGGTGGCCGAGGCGGTGCGCAAGGGCCTGCGTGTGGTCGATCTGGCCTCGCGTATCGGTGGCGATGAATTCCTGCTCTGGCTGGAGGAAACCGGCCGCGACAGTGCCGCCTCGATGGCGGCACGCCTCACTGAAGCGGCGGCCGAGATCAACAAGCAATGGGGAGTCGAAGGCTTTCCGCTTGGCCTTTCCATCGGTGCGGTATTCGCCCGCCTGGATGCGGCCGAAAACGCCGAAGCCCTGGTGGCGCGCGCCGATGCGGCGATGTATGTCGCCAAGAAGGGCGGCAAGGGCCGCACCCATATCGCCGAATATGTCGAGGAAGGCGGGCAAGCGTAATGGAGTATGATCGCGCCAAGGAACTCGCGGCATCGCCCGATCCCGCCGTGCGCCTGGAATTGGCCCAGCGCCAGGATGTGCGCCCCGAGATTCTGTATTTCCTCGCTATCGACGAAGCCACCGATGTGCGCCGGGCCATCGCCGCCAATATTTCGACGCCGAGCCAGGCGCATCTGCTGCTTGCCAACGATGCCGATGAGGAGGTGCGCGCGCAGCTTGCCGACAAGGTGGCGCGGCTGCTGCCCAGCATGCCAGAGGACGAAGCCGGAGCGGCGCGCGAATATGCCGTGCAGACCGTGGAATTGCTGGCGCGCGATGAACTGACCCGTATCCGTGCCATTCTTTCCCAGGCGCTGAAATCGGCGGTCAATGTTCCGCATCATGTGGTGAAGCAACTCGCGCTGGACGTGGAGCTGATCGTCTCCGCCCCGGTGCTGGAATTCTCGCCGCTGCTCACCGATGAGGATTTGCGCGAGATCGTTGAAGGTGCGGCGCAATCGGGCGCGCTTTCCGCCATTGCCCGCCGTGTTGGCCTGTCCTCCGGCGTATCGGATGCCATCGTCGCCACCCGGGACGTCTCGGCGGTGGCGGCTTTGCTGGCGAATGACTCGGCACAGATCCGCGAGGAGACGCTGGACCTCATCCTCGATGCTGCGCCGAGCGTGGAAGCCTGGCATGAACCGCTGGTGCAGCGCCCGAACCTGCCGGGCGCGGCGGCCAAGCGTATTGCCGGTTTCGTGGCGCAATCGCTGCTCAGCCGCCTGATGGCGCGCAGCGACCTGCCAGCCGAGGCGCTGGCCGAGATCAAGACCGTGATGCAGAAGCGCCTGAACGTGGCGTTGCCCGAGGAGCCGGCGGCCGAGGGTCCTGGCGCGGCCGGCAAGGAAAAGGAAAAAGACCCCAACTCGGCGATGGCCGAGGCGGAGGCAGCGGTGAAGAAGCTGCTGAAGCTCAACAAGCTCGACAACGATGTGATGCAGGACGCCATCGAGCGGCTGGACCGCAATTTCGTGCTGCAGGCGCTCGCGCAGGCCGGCAAGGCGCCGGTGCCGGTGGTCCAGCGCGCACTGGAGTCCCGCAATGGCCGGCTGATCACCGCCCTGGTCTGGCGCGCCAAGTTCAGCATGCGCACGGCGGTGATGGTGCAGCGTGATATCGCCAAGGTGCCGCCGAAGCAGATGCTGAATGCGCGCAACGGCACGGATTATCCGCTTGGCAAGGGCGAGCTGGAAGAACAGCTCAAGGTGCTGGGGCTGTAACTAGCAGCCCTATTTCCGGGAAGATCCTCGGGCCAAGCCCGGGGATGACGAATCCAAACAATACCTCGTCATGCCCGGGCTCGACCCGGGCATCTCATGCCGCGTGGCTCATTCCTTGAATTCGGCTTCGTCCGGAATCCGGTTGAAGGCGATCTTGGCGCCCATGAAATCGGTTTCCGGTTTCTTGCCCTTGCGCTGACCCGGCAGCGGGCCGATATGCACCGTGTCGCGGGTATACTTGGCGTTCAGCTTGTCGATTGCCTTGGCCAGTTTCACGCGCTTCTCGCTCAAGGCCGGATCGGCCTCGAAGCCGCTGCCGCCGCCGAACAGGTCGCCGGTGATTTCCGTCTCCGGCACCAGATCGGTCAGCGCCACGCCCACCTTGCGCAGGCGGCGGCCCTGATCGGCCTGGCTTTCGGCCACCATGCGCTGCCACAGGCGGTCCACCGCATCCAGGATCACGAAGCTGTCCTGGGTTTCGGTGAGGCGGAAATCGGCCGACCATTTCTCATGCGCGCGGTCATCGAAGCGCACCGAGAGATGCAGCAGGCGTGCGGCGCAGCCGATGCGCCGCACCCGGGTCGCGGCTTTCGCCGCCAGCCGCCGCGCCACGCCCTGCGCCATGTATTCCGGCCGCTGCGAGGGCGGCAGCACATGGCTGTGGCTGACGCTGTGGCGACCCTCGGCGGCGCGGTGCACCGCCTCGCCGCGCAATTCGCGCCAGAACATCTCGCCGCCGATGCTGCCCCAGATGCGGCGTGCCTCGCGCGGCCCCAGATCCCACAAGGCCGGCAGGCTGTCGATGCCGGCATCCAGCAGCCGCTGCTCCATGTTGGCGCCGATGCCGGGCAAGTTGCGCGGTTTCAGATTGAACAGCGGCCCGGGCAGGTCGGCGGCTTCCAGCACGGTGAGGCCATCCGGCTTCTTCAGGTCGCCGGCCACCTTGGCGAGGAAGGCGTTCGGTGCGATGCCGATGGAGCAGCGCACATATTCGCCGATATTCTGGCGCAGGCCGGCCTTGATCCGCCCAGCCAGGGCCACGGCTTCCGATTTCAGTTTCTCGCGCCCCATCAACTCGCAGGCCATCTCGTCGATGGAGCCGACCTTGGCCACCGGGATATGGCGGTCGATCTCCTTCAGGATGCGGTGGTGGTAGCGGGAATACATGTCGTGTCGCGCCGGCACGATCAGGATGCCGGGGCAGCGCCGCTTGGCCTCCCAGATCGGCGTGCCGGTGCGGATGCCATAGGCCTTGGCCTCATAGCTGGCGGCGATGGCCGAGGTGGTGTCGGTCATCACCGGCGAGACCACCACCGGGCGACCTCGCAGGCGCGGCTGCTCCTGCTGCTCCACGCTGGCGAAGTAGCTATTGAAGTCGATATAGAGCCAGTTGAGGCTCGACTCCGCCCAGGCCGGTTTCATGGCCCGACTCTCTCGCCCCAGGTCCATGGGGTCAATCGGATTCGTACAGAAAAAGAACATTTGCTGGATTGTGGAGAACATTGCCGCTTTCGCGGGCAGCGCGGGAATCGCATAAAAATTGCCCAAGAAATGTTTACACTTCCGCGTCCGTCATGCTTACAATCCGTGCTTGTGTGCAGCGCAATATCAGGGGGCAAGGCATGGCGCAGCGGTATCCGACCCGGCAGGGCGGGGACATTTGATGCAGGACAGCACCAGCTCTGCCTTCGTCACCCTCGACAAGGTCTCCCTCGTCTACCAGCAGGCGGAAACTTCCACCCTGGCGGTTGAGGACCTCTCGCTTGGCATCAAGAAGGGCGAATTCGTTGCCGTGGTCGGCCCGTCGGGCTGCGGCAAGTCCACCCTGATGAAGCTGGTCACCGGCCTGATGCCGACGACCAAGGGCGCCATCACCATCGAAGGCAAGCCGGTGAACGGCCCGACGCCCGGCGTCGGCATGGCCTTCCAGAATTCCACCCTGCTGCCCTGGCGCACCACCATCGACAACGTAATGCTGCCGCTGGAAATCGTGAAGCCGCATAAGCACCAGTTGCGCCGCGAGCGCGACCGCTATGTCGCGCGCGCCATGAACCTGCTCCGCACCGTGGGCCTGGATGATTTCGCTGACAAGTTCCCCTGGCAGCTTTCCGGCGGCATGCAGCAGCGCGCCAATGTCTGCCGCGCCATCATCCACGATCCCAGCCTGCTGATGCTGGACGAGCCGTTCGGCGCGCTCGATGCCTTCACCCGCGAGGAATTGTGGGGCGTGATGCAGAAGCTGTGGATGGAGCGCCAGTTCACCGCCATCCTGATCACCCATGACCTGCGCGAAGCCGTGTTCCTCGCCGACCGCGTTTTCGTGATGAGCAAGCGGCCCGGCCGCATCGTCTATGAGCGCGAGGTGGATATCCCGCGTCCGCGCACGCTGGACACTGCCTTCGAGCCGTATTTCGGCCAGATCGTGCATGAACTGCGCGAGCGCATCGTGGAGGTCAAGCACTCATGAACCGCGAGAAGCTCATCCTCCGCCTGATGCCCTGGGCCGTCACCATCGGCCTGTTCGTGATCTGGGAACTCGCCTGCCTGGTCACTGGCGTTGCCGAATTCGTGCTGCCGGCGCCGACTGCCGTATGGGCTGCAACGGTGAAATTCGCACCGCAGATCCTGCATCACTCATTGCAAACGCTTTATACCACCACTGCCGGCTTCGTGCTGGCGGTGGTTGGCGGCATGCTGCTGGGCGTGTTCATCGGTGCCTCCAAGCTGGTCTATACCGGACTCTATCCGGTGCTGGTCGGCTTCAATTCGATCCCCAAGGTGGCCATCGTGCCGGTGCTGGTGATCTGGTTCGGCATCGGCACCATTCCGGCCATCATCACCGCCTTCGTCATTTCCTTCTTTCCCATCGTGGTGAACGTGGCCACCGGCCTTGCCACCATCGAACCGGAATTGCGCGACGTGCTGCGCTGCCTCGGCGCCACGCGCACGGAAATCCTGTTCAAGATCGGTATTCCGCGCGCCATGCCCTATCTCTTCGCCTCGCTCAAGATCGCCATTACGCTCGCCTTCGTCGGCTCGGTGATCGCGGAAACCGTGGCGTCGAATGAGGGTATCGGCTACCTGATGCTGTCGGCATCCTCCAGCTACAATGTGCCGCTGGTCTTTGCAGGCCTGGTGGTTGTCGGTATCATGGGCGTGCTGATGTATGCCGTTGCTGCGGCTTTCGAACGCCGGATGACCGGCTGGGCGTTCCGCGGCAGCGATCTGATGACCTGAGCCGGGCCGGAGGCGCAAGCCTCAGGCCGGAGGAGCGGACGGGATGCCGGAAACGGTACGCTTCCTGCTGCGTGGCGAAGTGGTGACCGTGGGGCCTGAAATGCCCCACACCACCACGGTCCTCGACTATCTAAGGCTCAGCCAGCGTCTTTGTGGTACAAAGGAAGGCTGCGCCGAGGGCGATTGCGGCGCCTGCACCGTGGCGGTGGCGGAACTCGACGGTGATAAGTTGCGCCATCGCGCCGTCAATAGCTGCATCCAGCTTGTCGGCCAGCTCGATGGCAAGGCCCTGATCACGGTCGAGGACCTCGCCGAAGGCGACAGGCTGCATCCGGTGCAGCAGGCGATGGTCGATTGCCATGGCTCGCAATGCGGCTTCTGCACCCCGGGCTTCGTGATGAGCCTGTTCGCGCATTACAAGTCTGGCATGCCGACCGATAGCGACAGCCTATGCGATACGCTGGCGGGCAATCTCTGCCGCTGTACCGGCTATCGCCCGATTCTGGAAGCCGGCGAGCGTATGGGTGCCGCGCCGGACAAATTCTCCATCCTGGAAGCCGACTGGATCGCCAAGCTCAAGGCGATGCAGCGCAGCGAGGGCTTGCGCCAGGAGACGCCGGCTGGCCGCTTCCTGGCGCCGATCAGCCTGGATGAATTGATGACGCTGCTGCGCGGCGTCGACTGGGACGATACCTGGGTGCTCGGCGGCGGCACCGATGTCGGCCTGTGGATCACCAAGCAGCATCGCCGCATCGGCACCATTCTGCATCTCGGCAAGATCGCGGCACTCAAGCGGGTGGAAATTCTGCCCGACGAAGTGAGCATCGGCGCCTCGGTAACCTACACCGAGGCGATGCCGGCAATTACTGCGCTGCATGCCGATTTCGCCGCCATGGTGCGGCGCCTCGGCTCGACGCAGATCCGCAATGCCGGCACCATCGGCGGCAATATCGCCAATGGCTCGCCGATCGGCGACAGCATGCCGCCGCTGATCGCGCTGGGGGCGCGGCTGCAATTGCTCAGCCCGGCGGGCGAACGCTTCCTGCCGCTGGATGAATTCTTCCTCGGCTACCGCAAGACCTATCTGCGCCCGCGCGGCATTGTCGCCAAGGTGATTGTACCGCGCCCGGGGCCGGATTCACGCTTCGCGGTCTACAAGCTGTCGAAACGGCTGGATCAGGATATCTCCGCCGTGCTTGGCGCTTTCCATGTCGTGATGGATGGCGACCGGATCGCCTCGGCGCGCATTGCCTATGGCGGCATGGCAGCGATACCGCAGCGGGCGCACGCCGCCGAGTTGGCCCTGCTGGGCCAGAAGCTGACCGTGGAAGCCGTGGAGCCCGCCGTTGCCGCCCTGGCGCAGGATTTCACGCCGCTCAGCGACATGCGCGCCTCGGCACGCTACCGCCTGCTGGCGGCGCAGAATCTGTTGCGCAAATTCGCCGCCGAGCAACAGGCGGGCAGGCCGATCCGGATCGAGGCTGCAGAATGACACGGGTGGTGGCCAAGCCGCTGAAGCATGATAGTGCCGCCAAGCATGTCTCGGGCAGCGCGCGCTATATCGACGATCTGCCGGAACCGGAAGGCTGCCTGCATGGCGCCTGCCACATGGCGGCGATTACCCATGGCCGCATCAAGTCGATCGACCTCTCGGCGGCGCGCGCCCTGCCGGGGGTGGTCGATGTCATCACGGTCGCCGATGTGCCGGGCGATCCCGATATCGCGCCGGTATTTCCCGGCGACCCGGTGCTGGCATTGGACACAATCGAATTTCACGGCCAGCCGGTGGCCGCCATTGTTGCCCGCGATCTGCAGACGGCGCGGGCGGCGGCGCGGCTGGTGAAAGTGGAATACGAGGAATGGTCACCGCTGCTCTCGGTGGCCGAGGCCATCGAACGTCAGGCCTGGGTCGGCGATCCGTTGACCATGCGCCAGGGCGATGCAGCAGCGGCCCTGGCCCGCGCGCCGCATCGGCTTAAGGGCGAGTTTAATCTCGGCGGCCAGGACCATTTCTATCTCGAAGGCCAGATCAGCCTGGCGCAGCCATCCGAAGATGGCGATGTGCATGTCTGGTGCTCGACGCAGCATCCCTCCGAAGTGCAGAAGCTGGTCGCGCGGGTGCTGGCGCGGCCGATCCATGCCGTCACCGTGGAATGCCGCCGCATGGGTGGCGGCTTCGGCGGCAAGGAAACCCAGGCGGCGCAATTCGCCTGCCTGGCGGCCATCTTCGCCACGCGCACGAAGCGGCCAGTGAAATTCCGTCTGGATCGCGATGAGGATATGATCGCCACCGGCAAGCGCCATGATTTCCTGGTGCGCTACGATGTCGGCTTCGACGACGAGGGCCGCATCCTCGGCTATGACGTGACGCTGGCCGGACGCGGCGGTGCTTCGCCGGACCTGACCAATGCGGTGGTCGATCGCGCCATGTTCCATGCCGATTCCAGCTATTTCCTGCCCGATGTGCGCATCACTGGCCTGCGCTGCAAGACCAACACGGTGTCGAACACGGCCTTCCGCGGCTTCGGTGGCCCGCAGGGCATGGCCGCCACCGAATACGTGATCGACCAGATCGCGCGCTATCTCAAATGCGATGCGCTGGACGTGCGGCTGCGTAATCTCTATGGCACGACAGAGCGAAACGTCACCCCCTACGGGCAGGCGATCCGCGACAATATCCTGCCCGAGCTGCTGGCCGAACTGATCGAGTCTTCCGACTATCGCCGCCGCCGCGCCGAGGTCGATGCCTTCAATGCCGCCAATCCTTATCTCAAGAAGGGCCTGGCCATCGTGCCGGTGAAATTCGGCATCTCCTTCACCACCAGCTTCCTCAACCAGGCCGGGGCGCTGGTGCTGATCTACGAGGATGGCTCGGTGCAGCTCAATCATGGTGGCACCGAGATGGGGCAGGGGCTCTATATCAAGGTGGCGCAGGTGGTGGCGGAAGTGCTGGGGCTGAAGCCTGAAGCCATCCGCATCACCGCCACGCGCACCGACAAGGTGCCGAACACTTCGGCGACGGCGGCTTCCTCGGGCGCCGACCTCAACGGCAAGGCCGCCGAGGATGCGGCGCTGATTCTGCGCGGGCGCCTGGCAGAGGTTGCGGCAGCGAAGTTCGGCGTGCCGGCGGAAACGGTTGTCTTCGCCGATGGCATGGTGAGCGGCGGCGGCAAGGCGCTGCCTTTTGCCGAGATCGCGCATCATGCCTATCTGCAGCGGGTACCGCTTTCCGCCAATGGTTTCTACGCCACGCCGGGCCTGACTTTCGACCGCAAGACTGCTACCGGCACGCCGTTCTATTACTTCGCCTATGGCGCGGCGGTGACCGAGGCGTTGATCGATACCTTCACCGGCGAATACCGCTTTCCGCGCGCCGACCTGCTGCATGATTGCGGCTCCAGCCTCAATCCGGCCATCGACCGCGGCCAGGTCGAGGGCGGCTATCTGCAGGGCCTGGGCTGGCTGACCATGGAAGAATTGTGGTGGGACGAGAAGGGCCGGCTGCGCACCCATGCGCCCAGCACCTACAAGATCCCGACCGCGCGAGACCTGCCGGCGGATTTCCGCGTGCAACTGGTTTCCGGCCGCGCCAATCCGGCCGATACAATCTTCCGTTCCAAGGCGGTGGGCGAGCCGCCCTTCCTGCTCGGCGTCTCGGCCTGGCTGGCGCTCAAGGATGCCGTTGCCGCCGTGGGCGATCATCGCCTGCTGCCCGATCTTGATGCGCCGGCAACGCCGGAGCGCGTGCTGCTGGCGGTGGAGGCGTTACGCCGAAAGCTGACCGCCATGCCGGAACAGGCGGCAGCGAAATGAGCGAGTGGCTCAACCGGCTGATCACGCTGGAACAGCTCAACGTCCCCTGCGTGCTGGTGACGGTGGCGGCGGTGGATGGCTCGGCGCCGCGCGAGGCCGGCGCCAAGATGGTGGTGACGGTTGCGGAAAGCACCGGCAGCATCGGCGGCGGCGAACTGGAATTCCAGGCGATCCAGATCGCGCGCCGCATGCTGAAGGGCCGTACCGAGCCGGCGCTCCGCCGCTTTCCGCTAGGCCCCGCCCTGGGGCAATGCTGCGGTGGCCATGTCACCTTGCTGTTTGAGCCACGCCGGGCTGAGAATTTCACCGTTGCCCTGTTCGGCGCCGGCCATGTTGGCCGCGCCCTGGCGAATATCCTCGGCACCTTGTCCTGCCGGGTGCGCTGGATCGATCCGCGCCCCGATGCCTTCCCGGACCATGTGCCGCAGAATATCGATGTCGAGCTGTCGCCGGCGCCTGAGCGCGAGGTGGCGGCTCTGCCCGATGGCGCCTGGGTGATCGTGATGACCCATAACCATGCGCTTGATCTTGGCATCGTTGCCCGCGCCCTGCAGGAAGGCCGCTTCGGCTATGTCGGCCTGATCGGCTCGGATACCAAGCGGGCGCGGTTCGAGAAGCGGTTCCGCGAACTCGGCATCGCGGAAGACCGCATCGCCTCCCTGGTCTGCCCCATCGGTATCGGGGGCATCACCGGCAAGCAGCCGGGCGAAATCGCCATTGCCGTCGCCGCCGATATCCTGCGCCGCCGCGAGGCCATGCTGGCCGGCCTGCCGCTGGAAGAGGCGGAAGCCTAGCCGCCGGCCAACCTAAAGGTAGGGTGGCGTTTCCGCCCTGGCAGCGTTGCGCCTGGCCCGGGGCAACCGCTAACATTCAGCCATAAGCCAGAGGAAACGCTGTAGCGAGGAGATGCCGCCATGTCCGTGCCCGCCTTGTTCAAGGGCCGCCTGTCGATCCCGGTGATCGGCTCGCCGATGTTCATTGCCTCGACACCCGACCTGGTGATCGCGCAATGCAAGGCCGGTATCGTCGGTTCTTTCCCGGCGCTGAACGCGCGGCCCAAGGAAGTGCTGGAAGACTGGCTGAAGCGTATTGCCGGCGAGCTTGGCGAGTATGCCGCCAAGCATCCGGACAAGCCGGTGGCGCCCTTCGCCGTGAACCAGATCGCGCATCATTCAAATGACCGGCTGATGCATGACGTGGAAATCTGCGTCAAGCATAAGGTGCCGATGTTCATCACGTCGCTGAAGGCGCCGGCGGAAGTGGTGCAGGCGGCGCATAGCTATGGCGGCATCGTGATGCATGATGTGATCAATGTGCGCCATGCCCGGAAGGCGATAGAGGCTGGCGTCGATGGCCTGATCCTGGTCTGCGCCGGGGCCGGCGGCCATGCCGGCACGCATTCGCCTTTCGCCCTGGTGTCTGAGGTCCGCCGCTTCTTCAAGGGGCCAATTGCGCTCTCAGGCGCGATCTCGAATGGCGCCCAGGTGCTGGCGGCGCAGGCCATGGGTGCCGATTTCGCCTATATCGGCACCCGCTTCCTTGCCACCAACGAAGCCAGCGTGGTGCCGGAGTACAAGCAGATGCTGATCGATAGCGCGGCGGCGGATATCGTTTACACCTCGCTGTTCTCCGGTGTGCATGCCAATTACCTGAAGAAGAGCGTCGCCGCTTCCGGCATGGACCCGGAAAATCTGCCCGAGGCCGACAAGAGCAAGATGAATTTCGGCACCGAGGGCAGCAGCCACAAGAAGGTGTGGCGCGATATCTGGAGCGCCGGCCAGGGCACTGGCACCATCGACGAGGTGCTGCCGGTGGCCGATCTGGTGGCGCGTATGCGGCGCGAATACGATGCCGCCCGCGCTGCTCTCGCCGCCGGCGTGGCGGCTGATCAGGCAGCGGAGTGAAGGCCATGACCCTGCGCTACAAGAGCCTCTACGCCGAGGCCAAGAACGATCCCATCGGCTACTGGCAGCGCCAGGCGCAGCGTGTCGCCTGGAGCAAGCCGCATGAGCGCGTGCTCGATGACAGCAATCCGCCCTTCTATCGCTGGTATCCTGGCGCCGAACTCAACACCTGCTACAATGCGCTCGATCGCCATATCGAGGCCGGCCATGGCGCGCGTGCGGCGCTGATCTACGACAGCCCGGTCACGAACACGGTGAAAAGCTACAGCTACACCGAATTGCGCGAGCAGGTGGCGAAGCTGGCCGGCGCCATCCAGGCGCTGGGCGTGCAGAAGGGCGACCGCGTCATCATCTACATGGCGATGACGCCGGAAGCGGTGATCGCCATGCTGGCCTGCGCCCGCATCGGCGCGGTGCATTCGGTGGTGTTCGGCGGCTTCGCGCCGCGCGAACTCGCCACCCGTATCGATGATGCCAAGCCGGTGCTGATGATCGCCTCATCCTGCGGCCTGGAGCCCGGCCGCGTGGTGGAATACAAGCCGCTGCTGGATCAGGCCATCGAGATCGCTGCGCACAAGCCGCAGGCCTGCCTGGTCTTCCAGCGTCCGATGTGCCAGGCGACGATGATCGCCGGCCGCGACCATGACTATGCCGCTGAGGTCGCAGCCGCAGCCCCGGTGGATTGCGTGCCTGTCGCCGCCACTGATCCGCTCTATGTGCTCTACACCTCCGGCACCACCGGTATCCCCAAGGGCGTGGTGCGGCAGAATGGTGGCCATGCCGTGGCGCTGCACTGGTCGATGGAGCATATCTACGGCGTGAAGCCCGGTGAGGTATTCTGGGCCGCGTCCGATGTCGGCTGGGTGGTCGGCCATTCCTATATCGTCTACGCGCCCTTGATCTTCGGCGCCACGTCGCTGCTCTACGAGGGCAAGCCGGTCGGCACGCCCGATGCCGGCGCCTATTGGCGCGTGATCCAGCAGCACAAGGTGGTGGCATTGTTCACCGCGCCCACCGCCTTCCGCGCCATCAAGAAGGAAGACCCGCGCGGCGAACTGGTGAAGCAATACGACCTTTCCAATTTCCGCGCCCTGTTCCTGGCCGGCGAACGCGCCGATCCGGATACCGTGCACTGGGCCGAGGATATCCTGAAGAAGCCGGTGATCGACCATTGGTGGCAGACCGAAACCGGCTGGCCGGTCTCGGCGAATTTCATGGGCCTGGAACTGCTTCCCGTGAAGCATGGCTCGGCCACCTGCGCGGTGCCGGGCTATGACGTGCAGGTGCTGGATGATGACGGCAAAGAGGTGCCCGAACCCGGCACCATCGGTAATATCGCCATCAAGCTGCCGCTGCCGCCGGGCTGCCTGCCGACGCTGTGGAACAACGACGAGGGCTTCAAGAAAAGCTATCTCGCGCGTTTTCCGGGCTACTACAACACCGGCGACGCCGGCTTCATTGATGCGGATGGCTACATCTACATCATGAGCCGTACTGACGACATCATCAACGTCGCCGGCCACCGCCTGTCCACCGGCGGCATGGAGGAAGTGCTTTCGGCGCATCCCGATGTCGCCGAATGCGCCGTGGTCGGCGTGGCCGATCAACTCAAGGGTCAGGTGCCGCTCGGCTTCGTGGTGCTGAAATCCGGCACGTCCAAGGCCGAGGATCAGATCGTGCGCGAACTGGTCGGCCTGGTGCGCGATAAGATCGGCCCGGTCGCTGCCTTCAAGCAGGCCGTGGTGGTGAAGCGGTTGCCCAAGACGCGCTCAGGCAAGATCCTGCGCGGCACCATGCAGAAGCTGGCCGACGCCCAGGAATTCCGCATGCCGGCGACCATCGACGACCCGGTGATCCTCACCGAGATCGAGCAGGCGCTGCAGCCGATAGGCTATGCGAAGAAGGGGTAGCGCCTCATCGTCTTCGTGGTCGGCCTGCGCCGACCATGACGGTTTAACTAACAGTCACTCCCACTTGCGGAAGGCTTCGACGAACTTCTCTTCGCCGCAGGCGATGAAGTAGCCGCGGCGCACGCAATTCTCGGACTCGCCGAGCCGCTGGCGTACCGCCTTGAGGGCAGGCAGCATTTCCTCGGCGGTTTTCAATTCGGTGAAGCGGAATACTTCGCCTTCCGTACGCGCGCCTTCGTAGATCACACCAAGCCCGCTATCGGCAACGATCTGGTTGCGCGACTTCGGATAGGTCTTCATGCCCTTCATGCTGCCGGTCTTGTTGATGAAGCGCTCGAAGTCGGAGATGCCGGTATGGCGCTTGGTCGGCGCCGACGTATCTTCGTTGCAGCCAGCAAGCAGCAGGATGGAAACGGCCAGAACGGCGAGGGTGCGGGGGAAAGTAGACATCTTAAGCATGCAGCCGTTGTATAGACCGTTGGTTACAAAAAGCTATACGGATCGACATCGACACTGAGTTTTACACCCGAGGGTAGCGCCACCTGGGACAGCCATACGCGCAGCAGGGCCGGTACATCCACGCCGCGCTCGGCCTTCAGCAGCAGCCGCTCGCGATGTCGGCCGCGCAGGAAATTCAACGGCGCCGGTGCCGGTCCCAGCACGCGCAATTCCGGCCCCTGGGGGGCGCGGCGTGCCAGGTCGCGCCCGGCCTGGGTGACGCGGGCCTGATCGGGGCCGCTGACGATCAGTGCCGCCAGCCGGCCGAAAGGCGGCATGCCGGCACGCCGGCGTTCCTCCAGTTCGGCGGCCAGGAAGCCTTGCGCATCGCCGCGCGCCATTGCCGCCAGCACCGGATGCTCGGGCATGAAGCTTTGCAGCAGCACGCGGCCGGGCCGTTCGGCGCGACCGGCGCGGCCGGCCACCTGGGTGAGCAATTGCCAGGTGCGCTCCGAGGCGCGTGGATCGCCGCCGGCCAGGCCGAGATCGGCGTCGATCACGCCGACCAGAGTGAGCAGGGGGAAATGGTGCCCCTTGGCGACGATCTGGGTGCCGATCAGGATATCCACCTCGCGCCGTGCCACGCGGTCGAGCAATTCCACGATATGGCGCGGCGTGGTCATGGTGTCGGAGGCCATCACCGCCACGCGGGCCTCGGGGAACAGCTCGGCGGCTTCCTCGGCCAAGCGCTCGACGCCGGGGCCGCAGGGCTTGAAGCGGTCGGCTTCGCCGCAGGAAGGGCAGGCGTCGGGCTGGCGGGCCTGGAAGCCGCAATGGTGGCAGAGCAGACGGCCACGCCCGCGATGCTCCACCAGCCAGGCGCTGCAATTCGGGCATTGCAGGCGGTGGCCGCAGGCACCGCAGAGGGTGAGCGGGGCGTAGCCGCGGCGGTTCAGGAACAGCATCGCCTGCTCGCCCTGCGCCAGGGTTTCGGTCATCGCCGTCTGCAAGGCCGGGCTGATGAAACGCTGGCGCGAGATGCCCTGCTTGCGCATGTCGATGGCGGCGATATCGGGCAGGCTGGCGCCACCATGGCGCTCGGGCAGTGGCACATGGCGGTAGCGGCCACGCTTCACATTCTGCAGCGTTTCCAGGCTCGGCGTCGCGGAAGCCAGGACCACGGGAATGCCCTGATGCTTGGCGCGCACCACGGCCATGTCGCGGGCATTGTAGATGGCGCCTTCCTCCTGCTTGTAGGAGGCATCATGCTCCTCATCCACCACGATGAGGCCGAGATCGGCATAGGGCAGGAACAGTGCCGAACGCGCGCCCACCACCACGCGGGCGCGGCCGGCGGCGATGGCGCGCAAGGTCTCGCCGCGCCTGCCGGGACTCAGTTCGGAATGCCAGGCCCAGGCCATGCCGGAGAAGCGGCGCTCGAAACGGTCGAGCCAGGCTTGCGTCAGGGCGATTTCCGGGATCAGCACCAGGCTTTGCCGGCCCAGCCGCAGCGCCTCGGCCACCGCCTCGAAATACACTTCCGTCTTGCCGGCACCGGTAACGCCTTCGAGCAGCAGCACATTATACTCGCGTGCCGCCACGGCTGCGCTCAATTGCTCGGCTGCCGCCGCTTGGCCTTCCGATAGCTGTGGCCCCGGCGCATCGCCCTCGGGCTCCGGCTGGCGGCGGTCGCTGGCAACAGCGCGCTGCACCAGGGCGCCAGCCGTCACCAGTCCGCGCACCACGGCGGGCGTGACACTGGCGGCCTCGGCCAGCTCGGCCTGCGAAAGGCCGGGGCGTTCGCGGGCTATGCTCAGCACCCGCTGGCGCGCGGCGCTCGGGCGCAGCTCGGGTTGTGTCTCGGCGGCATCCAGCACGATACGGCTCGGCGCCTCGCCGATCAGCGCGTCGGGCATTGGCAGGCACATGCGCAGCACGGCGCCGGGCGGATTAAGCGTGTACTCCGCCATCCAGTCGATGAAACCGCGCAACGCCGGCTCCAGCGGTGGCACTCCCGCGAAAACCGCCTGGATCGCCTTGGTCGTCTTGCCCGGCGCCAACGCCTCAGCGGTGCCATCCCATACCACGCCTAAACTCTCGCGGTTGCCCAGCGGCACACGTACCAGCATGCCGGGCTGCGGCAGCGGCTGGTTCGCCGGTGGCGCGTAACTCAACGGCTGGCCGAGCGGCAGCGGCAGCAGCACGCGCAGCAGGGGGGGCGAGGGCATTGGCGGGCTGGCCATGGTGGCGACAGATCGGTTTTGATCGGATATTATTAACCAACGGCTTATAGCATCGCCCGCAGCGGCGGCACACCCGCCCAACAACAAGAGTGTAGAGGACCATGAAATTCTTCGTCGATACGGCTGACGTGACTGAAATTGCCGCCCTGAGCGAATCGGGGCTGCTCGATGGCGTCACCACCAACCCCACCCTGGTCGCCAAGACCGGCAAGGATTTCCTCACTACGATCAAGGAAATCTGCCGTCTGGTGCCCGGCCCGGTTTCCGCCGAAGTCACCGCCACCGATTTCGCCACCATGATGGAAGAAGCGCGCAAGCTTGCGGGCCTCGCCGGCAATGTCTGCATCAAGGTGCCGCTCACCCCCGATGGCTTGCGCACCTGCAAGGCGCTCTCCGATCAGGGCATCATGGTCAATGTCACGCTGTGCTTCTCGCCGGCGCAGGCGATCCTCGCCGCCAAGGCGGGCGCCACCTTCATCTCGCCTTTCGTCGGCCGGCTCGACGATATCGGCCAGGACGGCATGGGCTTGATTGCCGATATCGTGCAGATCTACCGCAACTACACCGATTTCAAGACCGAAGTGCTGGTGGCCAGCGTGCGGCATCCGATGCATGTGATCGATGCCGCCAAGATCGGCGCCGATGTCTGCACCCTGCCGCCGAATGTGCTGAAGCAGCTCTACAAGCATCCGCTCACCGACAAGGGCCTGGATGCCTTCCTGGCCGACTGGAAGCAGAGCGGCCAGAGTATCCTGGGCAAGGCGTAATGTCGGCGCCGGAACGCCAGAGCGACCAAGCCGCGAACCTCGCCGGGGATCTGGACGAGGCGCGCGTGCTGGCTTGGCTGAAGCAGCATCCGGATATCCTGAACCGCCACCCTGAACTCTGCGCCATATTGCTGCCGCCGCTGCGCGACGGCAGCGGCGACAATGTCGCCGACCTGCAGCGGGTGATGGTGCAGCGGCTGCAGGGCCAGCTGGCCCGCGCCAATCAGGTTGGCGTGGCGCTGATCGATGCCGGCCGCCAGAACATGACCGCCACGGCACGCGTGCATGAAGCGGTACTGCTGCTGCTCGATGCCACCAGCTTCGAGCATATGATCCATATCGCCACCCAGGACTGGACCGATCTGCTGGATGTGGATGCGGTCAGCCTGTGTGTCGAGGGCGACCCGCGCCGCGCGCTCGGCCTTTCCGCCAGCAGCGTCTATGTGCTGCCGCCCGGCAGCATCGATGATCTGCTGGGGGCGGGCGTGCCGAACCTGCTGCGCGAACACAGCGGCGTGGCGCCGAAACTCTATGGCCCGGCGGCGGAACTGGTGCAGTCCGATGCCCTGGCGCGGCTGCAGATCGGGCCGAACATGCCGCAGGTGCTGCTGGCGCTTGGCTCGCGCGAGGCCGGCAAATTCCAGCCGGCCCAGGGCACCGAGCTGCTGGACTTCGTTGCCCGCGTCCTCGAACGCACGATCCGCACATGGCTGAAGCTGCGGCGCCTCTAGGCGATACGCCGCCGCCCTTCTTCATCCTGGCCGGTGAAGATACGCAGCGGGCTGCCGCCCGCTGGTATGACTGGCTGGCCAAGGAGAAGCGGTATTCGCGCCACACTTTGCGAGGCTATGGCCAGGACCTGGCGCGTTTCTTCCTTTTTCTCTCCCAGCATCTCGGCGAGCCGGCTTCGCTGAAAGACCTTGCCGAATTGCGTACCGCCGATTTCCGCGCCTATCTCAACCGCTGCCGCATGGATGGCCTGGAATCGACCTCGCTGGCGCGGCAACTGAGCAGCATCCGCGGCTTTTTCCGCCGCCTGCAGCGCGAGGGCCATGCCGTGCCGGCGGCCGCTTCGCTGATCCGCACACCGAAGCTGAAGCAGGCCCTGCCCAAGCCGCTGACCCAGGCGGCGGCGCGCGATGTGATCGACATGGTGGAATCCAGCCGCGACGAGCCATGGCAGCAGGCCCGCGATGCCGCCCTGCTGCTGCTGCTCTATGGTGCTGGCCTGCGCATCGGTGAGGCTTTGGGCTTGAACAACGCCGACCGACCGCGCGGTAACAGCCTCACCGTCACCGGCAAGGGCAACAAGCAGCGCGTGGTGCCGATCCTGCCCGTGGTGCGCGAGGCCATCGAAACCTATCTCAAGCTCTGTCCCTATCCGCAGGATGCCGGGGCGCCGCTTTTCTACGGCGCGCGCGGCAAGCGGCTCGATCCGGGCATCGTGCAGAAGGCGATGCGCGATGCCCGCCGCGCCCTGATGCTGCCGGAAACCGCCACGCCGCATGCGCTGCGCCATTCCTTCGCCACCCATCTGCTGGGCGGCGGCGGCGATCTGCGCACGATCCAGGAATTGCTCGGCCATGCCTCGCTTTCGACCACCCAGCGCTATACCGATGTGGACGCCGAGGCGTTGTTAAATGTGTATAAAACCGCCCATCCCCGCGCTACGATGGGGTAATGCGAATCTCCTGCCTGCTCGCTGGCCTTGCCGCCGGCATCATCGCTACCGCTGCCCCTGCACAGACGAATACTGCGCAGCCGAAGCATGGCCTCTCCGCCTTTGGCGACCTGAAATATCCGGCCAATTTCAGCCATTTCGACTATGTTAACCCGCAGGCACCGAAAGGCGGCGAGTTGCGCCAATGGCAGCTTGAGACCTACGACAATCTCAACCCGCTGATCCTCAAGGGCGTGACGGCGCAGACGCTCAGCCTGGTCTACCAGAGCCTGATGAGCCGGGCGGCGGACGAGCCGGATGCGCTCTATGGCCAGATCGCCGAAAGCGTGGAACTGGCCCCTGACCGCGCCTGGGCGGCGTTCAACCTCAATCCCAAGGCACGCTGGCACGATGGCAGCCCGATCACCGCCGAGGATGTGGTGTTCACGTTTGACGCTGTGCTGAAGGATGGCCACCCGCAATACCAGCTCATCCTGCAGGACATGGAGAGCGTGACGGCGGAAAATCCGCGCCGCGTGCTGTTCCGCTTCAAGCCGAGCGAAAGCCGCCGCGACTTGCCGCTGATCGTTGCCGGCATTCCGATCCTGGCGAAGAAATGGTTCCAGGGTCGCGACTTCGCCCGTGCCACCATCGAGCCGCCGCTGGCCAGCGGGCCGTACCGCGTCGACCGCGTCGATGCCGGCCGCAGCCTGACTTTCCGCCGTGTCGCCGATTGGTGGGCCAAGGATCTGCCAACCAATCGTGGCATGTATAATTTCGACTCCGTGCGCGATGATTATTACCGCGACCGCGACATCGCCGCCGAGGCGCTGTTCGCCGGCGAATACGATTACCGCGTCGAGGTGACGGCGCGGGTCTGGGCCACCAGCTACGATCCCAAGCCCGCCGTGCAGCAGGGCCGCATCAAGCGCGAAGTGCTGCCGGATGAAACGCCTTCCGGCGTGCAGGCTTTCTTTCTCAACACGCGGCGGCCGCATCTGGCCGATCCGCGCGTGCGCGAGGCGCTGAACTACGCCTTCGATTACGAGTGGATGAACAAGACGCTGTTCTACAGCCTTTACAAGCGCAACCGCTCGATGTTCGAGAATTCGCCGCTGGCCGCCACCGGCCTGCCCGGGGCCGACGAACTGGCCTTGCTCGATCCTTACAAGGCGCAACTGCCGCCGCGCGTTTTTACCACCGAATACCAGCCGCCCATGAGCGACGGTTCGGGCGCCAACCGCGATAACCTGCGTAAGGCACAGGCTTTGCTGCGCGAGGCCGGCTACGATATCCGCGATGGTAAGGCATATGCCAAGGGCGCGACCGAGCCGCTGACCATCGAATTCCTGCTCTATGAGCCGAGTTTCCAGCGCGTGATCGGGCCGTTCACCGCCAGCCTGCAGCGCATCGGCGTGCAGTCGCAGGTGCGGGTGATCGACCTCACGGCATACGAAAACCGCATGCGGTCATTCGATTACGACGTGATCCTGCGCCGCTTCACCCAGCCGCTGACGCCCGGCGTGGAGCAGCGCAACTACTGGGGCAGCCGCGCCGCCGATATCACCGGCAGTTTCAATTTCTCCGGCATCAAGAACCTGGCCATCGATGCGCTGATCGAGCGGATCGTGGCGGCCCGGAGCCGCCAGGAATCCGTCACCGCCGCCAAGGCGCTGGATCGCGCCCTGATGTGGGGTTTCTATGTCATCCCCAACTGGTATAGCGGCACCTACAAGCTCGGCTACTGGGACCGTTTCGGCCGCCCGGCGGTCAAGCCCAGCTACGACCTCGGCCTGCTGGAAACCTGGTGGATCGACGAGGCCAAGGACAAGGCCATCGGCTTGCGGCGGTAGGGTATCGCCGGTATCCTTGGCCCAGTCCCCCATTGACGGTGAACGATGCTCGCCTATGTCGCCCGCCGCCTTGCCCTGATCCTGCCGACCCTGTTCGGCATCATGGTGATCAATTTCGTGGTGGTGCAGTTCGCGCCGGGCGGACCTGTCGAGCAGGTGATCGCGCAAGTTACCGGCACGGCGGTGGACGCCACTTCGCGGATTTCCGGCTCGGCCGGCGGCGGCGAGATGCCTGGTGGCGGCGCGCCCCCGCCCGGCATCATTGGCGGCGGCGATATCTCCAAATACCGTGGCGCCCAGGGTCTCGATCCGGCTTTCATCAAGAAGATCGAGCAGCAATTCGGCTTTGATAAGCCGGCGCATGAGCGGTTCTTCCTGATGCTGAAGAATTTCGTGCGGCTGGATTTTGGTGAAAGCTATTTCCGCTCCCGGCCGGTGATTGATCTGATCGTCGAGAAGCTGCCGGTCTCGATTTCGCTCGGGCTGTGGACCACCTTGCTGGTCTATTTCATCTCGATCCCGCTCGGTATCCGCAAGGCGGTGAAGGACGGCAGCCGCTTCGATATCTGGACCTCCGGCATCATCGTTGTCGGTTATGCCATTCCAGGCTTCCTGTTCGCCGTGCTGCTGGTGGTGCTGTTCGCCGGCGGCAGCTTCGTGCAATGGTTCCCGCTGCGCGGTCTGACCTCCGATAACTGGGCTGATCTCAGCCTGATGGGCAAAGTGCTGGATTATTTCTGGCATCTGGTGCTGCCAGTGGTGGCCATGGTGGTGGGCGGCTTCGCCAGCCTGACCATGCTGACCAAGAATTCCTTCCTGGAAGAGATCAACAAGCAATATGTGCAGACGGCGCGTGCCAAGGGCCTGCCGGAACGCCGCGTGCTCTATGGCCATGTCTTCCGCAATGCCATGCTGATCGTGATTGCCGGCTTCCCGGCCGCCTTCATCGGCATCCTGTTCACCTCCTCCATGCTGATCGAGGTGATCTTCTCGCTGGATGGCTTGGGCCTGCTTGGCTTCGAGGCAGCCTTGAAACGCGATTACCCGATCATGTTCGGCTCGCTGTTCATCTTCACCTTGCTGGGCCTCATCGTCGGGCTGATTTCAGACCTGATGTATGTCTGGATCGATCCGCGCATCGATTTCGAGAGCCGCGACGCCTGATGCAGCTTTCCGCCATCAACCAGCGCCGCTGGCGCAACTTCACCAACAACCGGCGCGGTTATTGGTCGCTGTGGATTTTCATGGCGCTGTTCGTCTTCAGCCTGTTCGCCGAACTGATCGCCAACGACCGGCCATTGCTGGTACGCTACGATGGCAAGTTTTATACGCCGGTCTTCGTCGCCTATCCGGAAACCACCTTTGGCGGCGATTTCGAGACCGAGACGAAATACCGCGATCCTTTCGTCGCCGACCTGATCAAGGAAAAGGGTGGCTGGATGCTGTGGCCGCCGGTCCGCTATTCCTACAGCACGATCAACCTCGATCTGCCGGTGCCGGCCCCGGCGCCGCCGAGCCGCGACAACTGGCTCGGCACCGATGACCAGGGCCGCGATGTGGTGGCGCGGCTGATCTATGGTTTCCGCATCTCAGTGCTGTTCGGCCTCATTCTCACCATTGCCTCCTCGATCATCGGCGTGATGGCCGGTGCGGTGCAGGGCTATTTCGGCGGTCTCACCGATCTGCTGTTCCAGCGTTTCATCGAAATCTGGTCCGGCCTGCCAACGCTGTACCTGCTGATCATCCTGGCTTCCGTGGTGCAGCCGAATTTCTGGTGGCTGCTCGGCATCATGCTGCTGTTTTCCTGGATGGCACTGGTCGGCGTGGTGCGCGCCGAATTTCTCCGGGCACGCAATTTCGATTATGTCCGCGCCGCCCGTGCGCTGGGCGTGCGCGACGCCCAGATCATGTTCCGCCACCTGCTGCCCAATGCCATGGTGGCGACGCTCACCATGCTGCCCTTTATCCTGAACGGCTCGATCACCACGCTCACGGCGCTGGATTTCCTCGGCTTCGGCCTGCCGCCCGGCTCGCCCTCGCTCGGCGAATTGCTCAGCCAGGGCAAGACCAACATCCAGGCACCCTGGCTGGGTATCACGGCCTTCGCCGTACTCGCCGTGATGCTGAGCCTGCTGATCTTTATCGGCGAAGCGGTGCGCGATGCCTTCGATCCGCGGAAGATCTTCAAATGAGCCCTGAGGCAAAGCCGATAACAAATGACGCTCTGCTTCAGGTCAGCGGTTTGGGTGTCGATTTCGATGTCGGCGGGCGGAAGGTTTCTGCGCTCCGTGATGCCGCTTTCACGCTCCGGCGCGGCGAGACCCTGGCTTTGGTCGGCGAAAGCGGTTCGGGCAAGTCGATCACCGCGTTGAGTGTGCTGCAATTGCTGCCCTACCCAACGGCGAGCCACCCGACCGGTTCCTCGATCCGTTTCCGTGGCCAGGAGCTTGTCGGTGCCGGCGAGGATGTGCTGCAGACCGTGCGCGGCAACCGCATCGCCATGGTGTTCCAGGAGCCGATGACCTCGCTCAATCCGCTGCACACGATTGAGCAGCAGATCAACGAGGTGCTGTTCCTGCACAAGCGGCTCAATCCGCAGGCGGCGCGCACCCGCACGCTTGAATTGCTTACCCTGGTTGGCTTGCCGCAGGCGGAAAAGCGGCTTGATGCCTATCCGCACCAGCTTTCCGGCGGCCAGCGCCAGCGCGTCATGATCGCCATGGCCCTGGCCAATGAGCCGGATATCCTGGTGGCGGACGAGCCGACCACGGCGCTGGATGTGACCGTGCAGGCGCAGATATTGAAGCTGCTCAAGGAATTGCAGCAGCGCCTCGGCATGGCGATCCTGCTGATCACCCATGACCTCACCATCGTGCGCAAATTCGCCGATCAGGTCTGCGTCATGACTCAAGGGGAAATCGTCGAGGCCGGCAAGGTGGCGGATGTTTTCGCCGCGCCGGCCCATGCCTATACCCGCAAGCTGCTGGCCGCCGAGCCGAAGGGCAAGCCATCGGAAGCCCGTGCCGATGCGCCGGTGGTGCTGGAAGCGGAAGCGGTGAAAGTCTGGTTCCCGATCAAGGCCGGCTTTTTCCGCCGCACCATCGGCCATGTGAAGGCGGTGGATGGTATCAGCATCTCGATCCGGGCCGGCGAGACCCTCGGCGTGGTCGGCGAGAGCGGCTCGGGCAAGTCGACGCTCGGTTATGCGCTGCTGCGGCTGCAGCGGGCCGAAGGCCGCATCGCTTATGCCGGGCGTAACCTGCAGGGCCTCACCTGGGCCGATATGCGGCCGCTGCGCCGCGAGATGCAGGTGGTGTTCCAGGATCCGTTCTCCAGCCTCAGCCCGCGCCTCTCGGTATTCCAGATCATCGAGGAAGGCCTGCGCGTGCATGGCCTCGGCGGCTCGGAGCCTGAGCGCCGCGAGCGTGTTGCCGCGGCGCTGCGCGAAGTCGGGCTCGATCCCGCCAGCATGGACCGCTACCCGCATGAATTCTCCGGCGGCCAGCGCCAGCGCATCGCGATTGCCCGCGCCATGGTGCTGGAGCCGCGTTTCGTGGTGCTGGACGAGCCGACCTCGGCGCTGGACATGAGCGTGCAGGCGCAGATTGTCGACCTGCTGCGCGACCTGCAGCAGAAGCATGGCCTGGCCTATCTGTTCATCAGCCATGATCTGCGCGTGGTGCGCGCGCTGGCCGACCGCGTGCTGGTGATGAAGGATGGCCGCGTGGTGGAAGAGGGCGCGGCGAAAGCGCTGTTCACCGCGCCGCAAACCGATTATACCCGCGCCCTGATCGCTGCCGCCTTCGACCTGGCGGTGACGCATGAACACGCGGTGCGTGGCTGATACCAGTACGGGACTGATATGGCGCTTCTGATTTACACGCTGATCCACGATGCAGATGAATGGGCGGAGACGCTTGCAGCACAACTGCCCGGCCTCGATATCCGCGTCTATCCCAATATCGGCGACCCGGCCGATATCGACATGGCCCTGGTGTGGAAGCCGCCGGTGGGTTTCCTGGCCGGCTTTCCGAACCTGAAATTCGTGCACAGCTTCGGCGCCGGTGTCGATGGCATCCTGGCCGATCCGAATTATCCGCGCCATGTGCCGATGGCCCGCGTGGTCGATGCCGGGCTGGCCAACGGCATGGCCGAATATGTGGTGCTGCATGTGCTGCGCTTCCATCGCCAGGTGCAGGCGATGCAGTTCAACCAGCGCAACAAGACCTGGAAATGGCTGCCCCCCGTGGATGCTTCCGAACGCACCATTGGCATCATGGGCATGGGCGCGCTGGGTGCTGTCGCCGCGAAGCGGCTGACCGATTTCGGCTTCCAGGTGGTTGGCTGGAGCCGCCGTCTGAAAGCCATCGATGGCGTTGCAAGCTTCCATGGCGAGGATCAGCTCGAAGGCTTCCTGCGCCATTGCAACGTGCTGGTCTGCCTGCTGCCGTTGACACCTGAAACCACCGGCATCATCAGCCGCCGCACCATGTCACTGCTGCCGCGCGGTGCCTATATCATCAATGCCGGGCGCGGCGGTCATGTGGTCGAGGCCGACCTGCTGCATGCGCTGGACAATGATTATCTCTCCGGCGCTACGCTGGATGTTTTCGCCGAGGAGCCATTGCCGGAGGATCATCCGTTCTGGACCCATCCCAAGGTGACGGTGACGCCGCATAACGCCGCTGACAGCATCCCGAGCCTCGTCGTTCCGCAGATCGTCGAGAACATCCGCCGCCACCGCGAAGGCAAGCCTTTGCTGCGCGTGGTGGATCTGACGGTGGGTTACTGACCATTCAAAGGCGTCATGCCCGGGTCGAGCCCGGGCATGACGCGGTAAGAGAAAATTACCGCCGCGCCTCGCGCAGCTTGGCTTCCTTGGCGGCATCGACCCACCAGGCCATGAAGTCGTTGCCGTATTTCGGCGTCTTCTCCGGATGGCCGAACTTGTCCCAGTAGGCGATGCGATCATAGCCGAAGGTCCAGCCATGGATCAGGTAGAAGCCCCAGGTCAGCGCGCGGTCGAGTGCCCGCGTGGCGGTGATCAACTCGTCGCGGTCCTTGGCGTAGATTACCGCATCGACCAGCTTGTCGATGGCCGGGCTCTTGATGCCGGCGAAATTGCGGTTGGAGGGATTGTCGGCGGCGGCCGTGGTCCAGAAGCTGCGCTGTTCGTTGCCGGGTGAATCCGACTGGCCCCAGCCGCCGGAAATCATGTCGTAATCAAAGGCGCGCAGCCGGTTGGTGTATTGCGAGGAATCGACCACGCGCAGGTTCAGCTTGATGCCGACGCGTTCCAGGCTCTTGCCCCAGGCGGCGGCGATACGCTCGAAGGCGGGATCGACCAGCAGCATCTCGATCTCGAACGGCTTGCCGGCCTTGTCCACCAGCTTGCCGTCCTTGACGCTGTAGCCGGCCTCGGTGAGCAATTCGCGGGCACGGCGCAGCGTGGCGCGGTCGGTGCCGCTGCCATCGCTCACCGGCGGCTGGTAGGCCGGGCCGAACACGCGCGGCGGCAATTGCGCGCGCAGCGGCTCCAGCAGTTTCAGTTCGGCAGCCGTCGGTTCGCCGCGCGCGGCGAAATCGGAATTCTGGAAGAAGCTCTGCGCCCGGCTGTATTCGCCGAAGAAGAAATTCTTGTTCGCCCATTCGAAGTCGAAAGTGTAGGTCAGCGCCTCGCGCAGTTTCGGATCGGCGAATTTGTCGCGCCGCAGGTTGAAGACGAAGCCGGAGAGGCCGCCCGGCCGCTCATGCTTGATCTTCTCCATCTTCACCAGGCCGTTCTGCCGCGCCGGGAAATCGTAGCCGGTGGCCCAGACGCGGGCGATGTTTTCCGGCCGGTAATCGTATTGCCCGGACTTGAAGGCTTCCAGCGTCACCGTGTTGTCGCGGTAGATGTCGTAGCGGATGCGGTCGAAATTGTAGCGACCCTTGTTGATCGGCAGATCCTTGGCCCACCAGTTCGGATCGCGCTCATAGACGATGAAGCGGTTGGCCTCGAATTCCTTGATGCGGTAAGGGCCCGAGCCGGTCCAGGGCTCCAGCGTCACCTTGTCGAACTCGCGCTTCTGCCATTGCGCCTTCTGGATCACCGGCAACTGGCCCATGATCTGCGGCAATTCGCGGTTCGGCGGGCCGTCGAAATGGAATTTGATCTGGCGCGGCCCCAGCACTTCGGCGCGGCTGACATTGGCATAGTAGTACTGCATCGCCGGTTCGCCCTTTTCCTTGATCTGGGCGAAGCTATAGGCGACATCCTCGGCGGTGATTGCCGAGCCATCGGCCCATTTTGCTTCCGCACGCAGGCGGAAGCTGACCCATTTCAGGTCGTCGGGCACTTCCACGCTTTCGGCGATCAGGCCGTATTCGGCTGACACATCATCCATCGGCGAGGTCATCAGCGTCTGATAGATCAGGCCAAGGCCCGGCGCCTCGTCGCCCTTCGGGATGAAGGGATTGAGGCTGTCGAAGCCGCCCAGGCCGACCAGCTTGATTTCGCCGCCCTTCGGCGCCGCCGGATTGACATAGTCGAGCTGCTTGAAGTCGGCGGCGTATTTCGGCGCCCCAACCAATGAGAGGGCGTGGCTGCTGGTTTGCGCTTGCCCAAGATTGGGCAGCAAGGCAAGGCAGCAGGCAGAAGCAAGGGCAGCCAGACGCAGCATCACGGTCTCCCGGAAAGCGGTGAGGGCGTAAAACGAGCGTATATTATATAGAGGCTTCAGGCGCCCGCGAGTATGGCCTTCGCGGCATCGTGAAGGCCGGCATTGGCGGCAGCCAGCACGCGGGCCGGGTTCCTGGTATCGAGCCGGCGGCCTTCCCAGTCGGTGACGATGCCGCCAGCCCCTTCGATCACCGGGATCAGCGCGGCGTAGTCATAGGGCTGCACCTTGCCGTCCAGCACGATATCGGCAAAGCCGGAACTGATCAGGGCATAGGCGATGCAGTCACCGCTCATGCGGTTCAGCCGGCAGGATTTGCGCAATGTCGTGAAGGCGGCGGCTTCGCTGTCGGTGAAGCCGTCGACATAGGTGGTGAGCAAGGCCGCATCGGCCAGCGCGGTGCCGCTATTGGCCTTGGTCGCCACGCCGTTATAGGTGGTGCCGTGGCCCTCGGCGCCGATCCAGCGGTCGCGCATGATCGGCTGGTCGATCACGCCCAGCAGTGGCCGGCCCTCATAGGTCAGCGCGATCAGGGTACCGAAGATCGGCAGACCGGTGACGAAGCTCTTGGTGCCGTCGATCGGATCGAGAATCCATTGCCACGGCGCTTCGGGGCGCGCATGGCCGTATTCCTCGCCATAGATGCCGTGGTCGGGATAGGCCTGCTCGATGGCCTTGCGCATCGCGGCTTCAGCGCCACGATCCGCCACCGTCACCGGCGAGGCATCGGCCTTGCTCTCCACCGCCATGCTGCGCTGGCGGAAATGCGGGCGAATAGCTTCCCCGGCCAGATCGGCCAGGTGACCGGCGAAGCGAATCAGGTCAGCGGGGCAGGACTGCACCGGCAGTGTTACTGCAGCGGCTTCGGGCTATCCGACTGGGCGTTCAGATAGGCGATCAGGTCGGCGCGCTCCTTGGCGCTCTTGATGCCGGCGAAGGCCATCTTGGTGCCCGGGGCATAGGCCTTCGGGTTGCCGATGAACTTGAACAGGCTGTCGGTGCTCCACTCGCCGCCGGTCTTCTTCAGGCCGTCGGAATAGGCGAAGCTGGCGATATGGCCCTTCGCGGCGCCGACGATGCCGTACAGGTTCGGGCCGACCTTGTTGGCACCGCCCTTGTCGAAGCTGTGGCAGGCTGCGCACTTGGCAGCAGCCTTCTGGCCGGCTTCGACGCTGGCGGCGGCGAGCAGTGGGCCAACCGGCTGCTCCGGCTCGGCGGCGGCCGGGGTGGCAGCGCCATCGGCGGGCGGCTGATCCGGCACGTCGATCTTGTAGGCCTGCTCGGCCAGCTTCTTCGGATGGATCACCATGTTGCCGATCTGGTTCAAACCGGTGATCACCAGCAGGCAGGCGAGGGCGGCGCCGGCGATCTTATTCAGCTCGAAACTATCCATTCGACAACTCCATAGGGCTGCGGCGCTCCCCAGTCAGCGAGAGGGCCGGAAATTGCGCGCAGATTACCGGCTTCCCCCCGCCATCCGCAACCCGTATAAAGCCGGCGGGACGGGCCGGCGGCGGCCCCATCCTGCGGCGAAGTGCCGCATCCCCCGCGATTCGCAAGCCTTTGAAACTCATGCCCCAATCCGCCCAAGCCCAATCTGCTCTGCCCCAGAACCCGATCGTGCTGATTCCGTCGCGGCTGGCCTCCACCCGGCTGCCGGACAAGCCGCTGGCCGATATCCATGGCAAGCCGATGATCGTGCATTGCCTGGACCGGGCGCGCGAGGCCGGATTCGCCCGCGTGGCGGTGGCCTGTGGCGACCAGGCAATTGCCGATGCGGTGCGGGCTGCCGGCGGCGAGGCGGTAATGACCGACCCGGCGCATCCCTCGGGCTCCGACCGCATCTTCGAGGCGCTGACCCGGCTCGACCCCAAGGGTGAGCATGACGCGGTGATCAATCTGCAGGGCGACCTGCCGGCCATCGACCCCAAGGTGGTGCGCGCGGCGCTGGCGCCGCTGGCCGATGCCGCCATCGACATTGCCACGCTCGCAACGCCCATCGTCGACCGCCACGAGATCGACGACCCCAATGTGGTGAAGGCGGTGCTGAGCCTGGAGCCCGGCCAGAGCATCGGCCCGGCATTGTATTTCAGCCGCCGCCCGGTGCCTTCGGGCGAGGGGCCGCTGTGGCACCATATCGGCATCTATGCGTATCGCCGCGCCGCGCTGGTGCGTTTCGTGGCGCTGAAACCATCGCCACTTGAGCGGCGCGAGAAACTGGAGCAGTTGCGTGCGCTTGAGAATGGCATGCGCATCGCGGCAGCCGTCGTTGACACCCTGCCGCTCGGCGTCGATACTCCCGGCGACCTTGATCGCATCCGCCAAGTCATGGCGAAATAAAGAAAAAATGTAAGGCCCAGGCATGTCTCCGGTCGCAACTCTCGCCACGTCTTCCACCGATCCGGCCCGCGTCGTGGCCTTCCAGGGGGCTGCTGGCGCCTATTCGCATCTGGCCTGCCGCGAAGCCCTGCCCGATCTGGTGCCGCTGCCCTGCGCCACTTTCGAGGATGCTTTTGCCGCCGTGCGCGAGGGCCGCGCCATCTGCGGCCTGATCCCGATCGAGAATTCCACCGCCGGCCGCGTCGCCGACATCCATCATCTGTTGCCGGAAGGCGGGCTCTACATCACGGCAGAGCATTTCCTGCGCGTACGGCACCAGCTTCTGGCGCCGAAGGGCGCCAGCCTCAAGACGGTGCGCCGGGTCTACAGCCATGTGCAGGCATTGTCGCAATGCCGTGGCGTGATCCGCGAGTTGGGCCTGGAGGCGATTGTCTCCACCGACACCGCTGGTTCGGCCAAGGATGTGGCGGAACGCAACGATCCGGCGGAAGCCGCTGTTGCCTCCACCATCGCCGGCGAACTTTATGGCCTGCAGGTGTTGCGCCCCGATATCGAGGACAACGACACCAACACCACGCGCTTCGTGAAGCTGGAGCGTCAGCGCCTTGATCCCGATCCGGTGCAGGCCGCTGATTGCCTCACCAGCCTGATGTTCAAGGTGCGCTCGGTGCCTGCCGCGCTCTACAAGGCGCTGGGCGGTTTCGCCACCAACGGCGTCAATGTCGTGAAGCTGGAAAGCTACATGACCGATGGCTTCCGCGTCGCGGAATTCTATTGCGAGATCGAGGGCCATCCCGCCACCAAGAGCGTGCAGTTGGCGCTGGACGAGCTCGGCTTCTTTTCCCGCCAGCTCAAGATTCTCGGCGTCTACCGCGCGCATTCCTATCGTTCCAGTTTGTGAGCCGGGCCGGGATGCGGCGCGCCTCCCGGTCACTCCTGTCGCGGCGCCGGCTTCTGGCGCTTGCCCTTGGCAGTGGATTGCTGCCGCGGTTTGCGCGCGCACAGGCCGTGCCGGCCAAGGTGGATGTGGCCATACTGGGTGCCGGCATCGCCGGCCTGGCGGCGGCACGGCTGCTGAAAGATCGTGGTCTTTCCATTGCAGTGCTGGAAGCACGCAACCGTATCGGTGGTCGCGCCCATACCGATACGCAGCGTTTCGGCTTCGCCGTCGATCTCGGTGCCCTGCATCTGCGTTCGCTGGAAGTGAATCCGCTGGTGCCGCTGATCCGCGAAGCACGCGTCGCCAACCAGATCGAGGATGGCGATTTCTGGCTCTATGAGCCCGGCCATGAAGCGTCGGCCGGCGATTACGATGCGCTTGGCGCCGCGCTCGACCGCATCGACGATGCCCTGAACGATGCCAAGGCCGCGCGCCAGGATCGCGCGCTCGCGGCCCTGGTGCCGGTGATGGAAACGCGCTGGGCCGATGCTGCCCGTGCGCTGGCCGGGCCGCTGCATGTCGGTATCGAATTCGCGCAAGTATCGGCACTGGATGCGCCGCGCCTCACCGGCACCGGCAATGATCTCTGGCTGCCGGGCGGCCTCGGCGCCTGGGTCTCAAGCCTCGGCGCCGGCCTGCCGATCTTCCTCGAGAAGCCGGTACATGCCATCGAATGGAGTGAGCGCGGCGTCAGCATCGGCCATGCCGGCGGCAGCCTGGAGGCGCGTGCCTGCATCGTGGCCGTGCCGCTCGCCGTGCTGGCCACCAATGGCGTGAATTTCCGTCCCGAATGGCCCGCGCCGCGCCGCGAGGCACTGGGCCGGCTGCAGGTTGGCGCCATCGAACGCATCGCCCTGCGCTACCGGCCGGGCAGCTTCGATGCCGCGCCCAGCACGCAGCTTTTCGGTCCCGGTCCTGGCGGCGATGTGGATATCGCGCGCCAGGCGATGCAGTTCCGGCTCAACGCACTTGGCCAGCCGGTGGTGCTGGCCAGCGTCGGCGGCGCCTACGCCCGCGACCTGGTGCGGGCGGGCGAAGAGGCGATGATCGAGGCCGCGCGGCGCCGCCTGGCGAAACTGCTCGGATCGCAGATCGATGCCAACTTCGTCGATGGCATGGCCTCGCGCTGGGGCGCCGATCCCTACAGCCTCGGCAGCCATTCGGTGGCCCGGCCTGGTGCCGTGGCGGCGCGGCGGGCGCTGGCGCAGCCTTTGGGCCGCGTCTTCTTCGCCGGCGAGCATGTGGCGCCGCCGGAATGGGTCAGCCAGTTGCCCGGCGCCTGGGCCTCGGGCCGCGAGGCGGCTTTGGCGGCGCTGAAGGCGCTGGCTTGAGTTAAACTGGCATGAGTTAAACTGTGTAATCCAGGGGGAGGGACGCATGACATCGGCAATGATCCGCGTACTGGCCTTGATGCTGCCGCTGCTGCTGGCGGCCGTGCCGCTGCGGGCACAGGAGGATGCGGCGGCGGTGCAGCAGTTGCTCAGCCTGAACCGTGATTTCCGCAGCGCCTATGAAGCAACCCGCAAACAGATGGAAGCCGGCGCCGAGCCGGTGCTGATCGTCGGCGGCAGCCAGCTCGAACTCTACCGCCGGGGTGTGCGCGAATGGAGCGCCGATATCACGCCGCCGCTCTACACCCGCTACAAGGCGATGGCGCATATCCCGTTCGCGGTGGAACTGATCCTCGCGCCTTGGCTGGGGCGCCAGGAGGCCGGCTGGCTGCCGGCGTTGCAGGGCTACCGCGACAAGGTGGCGGCGCTGCGCGACCGTCTCGGTCAGCTCGGTTTCCCGGCTGAGCAGTTGCCGCGCCAGCAGGCGATTGCGGAGTATGCGCTGCGCTACATGGACACGCTGTTGCAGAGCCGGCGGCTGGAGCCGGCCGACCTGCGCTCGTTCGCGCGTGGCATCGCGCCCGACCTGCTGGCCAATGCCGATGCAGCCGCAGCGTTGCAGCTTGACCTGATGCATGCCGAGACGGCGCGGCTGCGCGCCCGCTTGGGTGAGGCGGATTGGGCGAAGCTGTGGATCCTGGTGCCGGGCCCGAAATCACCGCGCGCGGGCAATCTGCAATACAGCTACTACAGTCGCCTGCTGCGCGGCACTGAAGATGAAAAGCGCCTGCTGTATTTCGAGGGCATGTTTGATGCGCAGCCTTCCCTGAACCAGCTTGGCCGCTATATCACCGACAGGCAGGCCGCCGAGCTGTTCTTCGGCGACGCTTACCGCCTGGATCGCGACCTGCTTGCCGATGGCGCCGCCCGCCATCTCGACCGCCTATTTCCCAAGTAAAACGCTCCCCGTTAAGTAAAAAGAGGAAACCCCAGAGATGGCGAAAAAGATCATCGATTACCTGCAGCAGCGCAGCAGCATCCGCGCCTTCAAGCCGGATCCGGTGCCCGCCGAGGTGCTGCAGCGGCTGCTGGCTGCTGGTTCGGAAGCGCCGAGCTGGAGCAATACCCAGCCCTACCGCGTCGCCGTGGCGCAAGGCGACCTGCGCGACCGCATCGCCAAGGCTCTGTGCGACCGCTTCGATGGCGAGGTCGAGCATGGCCGTCCCCGCGAATACCATGTGCCGGACAAGTACCCGACCGAATTGCAGCCGCGCCGTGTCGCCTGCGGTTTCGGCCTCTATGGCGCGCTCGGTATCGAACGCCAGGACATGGCGGCGCGAGCCCAGCAGATGCGGCGCAATTTCCATTTCTTCGACGCGCCGGTGGGCCTGTTCATCTATGCCCATGGCGCGCTGGATGCCTATGCCGCGCTGGATGCCGGCGCCTACATGCAGTCGGTGATGCTGGCGGCGCTGGACGAAGGCCTTGGCACCTGTGCCCAGGCGGCGCTGGCCACCTGGCCGGAGGCGGTGACGCCGTTCTTCGATGTGCCGCCGGAATACAAGCTGCTCTGTGGCATGGCGGTCGGCTATCCGGCCGAGCATGTGGTGAACAAGTTCCGGCCGCATCACCTGCCGCCGGCGGACCTCAGCATCGCGCCGAAGTGATTGAGAAGATCGTCTTCTTTCCGCCTCGTCATGCGCGGGCTTGACCCGCGCATCTCCCGCCACTGGATATCGAGATGCCCGGGTCAAGCCCGGGCATGACGACGGGGCAGGCTCAGGCGATGATGTCGGGCAGCAGCAGGCTTTCCAGTTTGATGATCTGGTCCTTCAGCGCCAGCTTCTTCTTTTTCATGCGCTGGATCTGGAGCTGGTTGATATGCGCCTGGCCGGCTAGCGCGTTGATCGCGTCGTCAAGATCGCGGTGTTCCGACATCAGGTCGGCCAACTGGCGCTGCAGGGCTTCAAGGTCGAGGGAGCCGGAAAAATTCATGTCTGCGGTCTACGCCTGTTCACGGAACGCGCGGGGCGGGTATCTTAACACGGAATGACGGGTCCGGGCATGGCATTCTGGCGGTTTTCCCTGGCGCTTTATGGCCGCCCCGGGGTGGCGGATTCCTGCCTGAAATTGCAGGACGAAGCCGGAGCGGACGTCAATCTGCTGCTGCTTGGCTTCTGGCGCGCGGAACAGGGCCTGGCACCCTGGACGGCGGCGGAAATCGCGGCTCTTGCGGCGGCTATCGACCCGGTAAACGCGGTGTTGCGGCCTTTCCGGCAGGCACGCCGGGGCCTCAAGGCCCTGATCGCCACCACGGCAGACGCCGGCGACCTCTATGAACAGGCCAAGGCGCTGGAATTGCGGCTTGAGCAACGGGTGCAGGCGCGGCTTGCCGAACTGACACCGGTGTCCGCCGCTGCCCAGGCCGGCAGCGACTCGGCCGAGGCACATCTCGCGGCCTACATGGCGACCCTGCCGCAGCCCGGCCATCCTGCCGCCGCCGCTCTGTTGGCGGCTGCCGGCTTTAGCGTTTCTTGAGCGGGCTGCCCTGCCAGCGCCGCACCAGGCCGGACTCAATGCCGAAAAGATCGAGCACGCGGCCGACACTGTGGTCGATCAGATCGTCCAGCGTCTTTGGCTCGGCATAGAATGCCGGCATCGGCGGCGCCACGATGGCGCCGATTTCCGTCACGCTCACCATGTTGCGCAGATGCCCGAGATGCAGCGGCGTTTCGCGCGGCACCAGCACCAGGCGGCGGCGCTCCTTCAGCACCACATCGGCGGCCCGCGTCAGCAGATTGCCGGTAACCCCGGTGGCGATCTCGGCCAGGGTCTTCATCGAGCAGGGTGCCACCACCATGCCCAAGGTCTGGAACGAACCGGATGCAATCGCGGCGCCGACATCCTCCAGCGGATAGACCTTGTCGGCCAGGGCTTTGACGTCCTTCGCCGTATACGGTGTTTCATAGGCGATGGTCATTTCCGCAGCGCGGGTGACGACGAGATGGGTTTCGATCTCGGAATTTTTGAGCGATTCCAGTAACCGGATACCGTAGATCACCCCGGAGGCGCCACTGATACCGACGATCAGGCGTTTTGCCACTTTTGATCGCGCAACCCTTGTCGGGATTGGCGATGGCGGTTGCGTATGATTTTTGCGGCGCGTCATATCCACAAGATAATGCTTGAAAGGGGCTGACAAAGCGAGGGGGCAGTGCTTACATGAATATCAAGCGCATGCCTGAGCGGTTGCGCAAGCCACCGCGCCGGTCATCGCGCTCCCGGATCATCCCTGGTCCGGAGAACGGAGGAGGATAGCGATGGCTACTGAAGCCCATATTGAGAGCCTCGTCGAAAAACATGCCCATCTGCAGGCGGTCATTGACGACGAAACGCACCGCCCACTCCCAGATCCTGTCCGCGTCAGCCAGTTGAAGCGCGAAAAGCTCAAGCTCAAGGAGGCGATTGAACGCCTCAAGCAGTGAGCCTTACTGGACTAGCCTGAAACATCTCACCTGAAACAAAACTGGCGCCGGATTGCTCCAGCGCCAGTGGTGAGGTTCGTTCGTTGCACTGGCAAGCCGGACCCGGCGTCAGCCGAGATTCTTGGCCTTCTCGCGCAATTCGAATTTCTGAATCTTGCCGGTCGAGGTTTTCGGCAGTTCGCTGAACACCACAGTCTTTGGCACCTTGAAGCGCGCCAGATGCTCGCGGCAGAAGGCGATGATGTCGTCTGCCGTCGCCTTGCCGCCCTGTTTCAGCGTGACGAAGGCGCAAGGCGTCTCACCCCAATGCGCGTCGGGCCGCGCCACCACGGCGGCTTCCAGCACGTCCGGATGCATGTAGAGCACGCCTTCCACTTCCAGCGTCGAGATATTCTCGCCGCCGGAAATGATGATGTCCTTCGAGCGGTCCTTGATCTGCATGTAGCCGCCGGGATAGGCAACGCCGAGATCGCCGGAATGGAACCAGCCGCCGGCGAAGGCTTCCTGGGTCGCCTTCGGGTTCTTCAGGTAGCCCTTCATCACGATGTTGCCGCGGAACATGATCTCGCCCATGGTCTCGCCATCGGCGGGTACGCGCTGCATGGTCTGCGGGTCCAGCACCGCCACGTCTTCCTCGACATGATAGCGCACGCCCTGGCGCGCCTTCAGCTTGGCGCGCTCCGGCAGATCCAGCTTGTCCCATTCCTCATGCCAGTCGCAGACCACGGCGGGGCCATAGACTTCCGTGAGGCCGTAGACATGGGTGATGTCGAAGCCCATTTCCTCCATCGCGGCGATCACGGCGGCGGGCGGCGCGGCACCGGCGGTCATGCATTTCACGCCCGGCTTCAGCTTGGCGCGCACCTCGGCGGGTGCATTGATCAGCATGCTCAGCACCGTCGGCGCACCGCAGAAATGCGTCACGCCGAGATCGGCGAAGCTGGAGAACACGGCGGCCGGCTCGACCTTGCGCAGGCAGACATGCACGCCGGCCAGCATGGTGATGGTCCAGGGGAAACACCAGCCGTCGCAATGGAACATCGGCAGCGTCCAGAGATAGACCGGATGCTTCGGCAGGTTCCAGGTTACGGCATTGCCCATGGCATTCAGGTAGGCGCCGCGATGATGCGTCACCACGCCCTTGGGATTGCCGGTGGTGCCCGATGTATAGCCGAGCGCGATGGCATCCCACTCATCCAGCGGGCCCTGCCAGGGATATTCATAGTCGCCGAGCTTGAGGAAATCCTCGTACTCGATGCTGCCGATGCGTTCGCCAGCAGTGACAGCGGCATCGTCAATGTCGATCACATAGGGGCGCACTTTCGCCAGGGCCAGAGCCTGCTCGGCAACGGCGGCGAATTCGCGGTCGACGAACAGCACCTTGGCTTCGCCGTGATCGAGGATGAAAGCGATGGCTGCCGGGTCCAGGCGGGTGTTGATCGAGTTCAGTACCGCGCCGGTGGCCGGCACGCCGAAATGCGCTTCCAGATGCGCCGGGGTATTCGGCGCGATCAGCGCCACGGTGTCGCCGCGCCGGATGCCGCGCCGCGCCAGTGCCGAGGCAAGGCGGCGGCAGCGGACATAGAGCGTCGCATAGTCATAGCGCCAGGCGCCATGCACCACCGCCAGGCGGTGCGGGAAAACCTCCGCCGTACGCCGCAGGAAACTCAAGGGCGACAGCGGCTCGTAATTCGCCGGGTTCTTGTCGAGATCACGATCATAAATTGTTGTCATGGGTTTCACTCCCCAAAGCGTTTCAGCACCCCTAGATCGGCGGGGAGAAACTAATGACAACCGGGCAGCCGGGCAACCGCCGCTGGCATCAGTTTTACCATCCGGGCGTCAGTTTTGTTTGTGCAGAGCCAAAACGGTTTTGTGGCCAGGAGCGGCCTGCACCACGGCAGCATGGAAGCTGTCCTTGGTCGGCGCCTGCAGATGCAGGTCAATCTCGGCCTTGCCGCGGTTGACCACGGTGAGCTGGTCGCCCTTGGCCGGCTCGTGCAGCGTGGCGTAACGCACCTTGCCCTGGTCGAGATGATGCGTCAGGTCGCGGCGGCCCTGGCGCAGATGGGTCAGTGAGGCGGCCAGCTCCTCGCGGCTCTGGATGCGCAGATGCACCGGATCCTTGTTGTCCACCTGCACGTCGAGATTGAGCTTTTCGCCCGGCTTGAGGCGATAGTCATGGGTCCAATCCATCGCGTCCGCGGCAGCATGGAAATGCACCGCCACCACCTGCAGGCGCGGCTGGGTATGGTCGATATTGTGCTGCACCACCGCGAGCGTCACGGCGGCGGTGATCGCGGCCCCGACCAGACCGCCCAGCGCGGTGCGCAATTGTGGTGGCTGTCTCAGCCAGGTGAGCAGGCTGGCCAGACGGGCTGCCAGGGGAGTGGGCTGCGGCCTTGCCAGCGGCGCTGCGAGGCTGGCCGGCAGCGGCACTGCTTCGCTCATGCGCGCCAGGTCGCCGAGATCCTGCTCCAAAGCCGCCAGGGCTGCCGCTTCGGGCAGCTTTTCCGGATGCGACGCCAGTTCGGCCAGAAGCTCTATCCGCTCCTGCCGGCTGAGGTCGCCATCGATATATCGGCCGAGCCGCTCTTCGAACACGCCCGTACTTCTCCTCAAGAAATTCATGGCTGGGCGGTCGCTTACCGCCCGGCATGCACTAACCCGTAGACTTGAGTGTCGGCAGCGGCGGGATAGTTCCCGCCGCCGCGACATTTTTTCACGCCAGCGCCGACCGCAGCAATTGCCGGGCCCGGAAAACCCGGCTGCGGATCGTTCCGATTGGCACGCCGAGGATTTCGGCGGCCTGTTCGTAGGTCAATTCTTCCAGCGATACCAACAGGATGGCCTCGCGGAATTCATCCGGCAACGTGGCGATGGCGCGGTGCAGGCGCTGCAATTCATCGCGCACCACATAATGCTCGGCCAGCGGCGGGTCGTTCGAGGGCACCGCCTCCAGCGCCTCCTCGCCGACAAAGCGCCGGTTGCCGGCGGCCATGCGGCGGTGGCTGCGCACCATGTTGAAGGCAATGCCGATCACCCAGGTGGAAAGCGCTGCGTCCTGGCGGAAGCTTTTCAGATTTTCCAACGCCACCAGGATCACGCGCTGGGTCAGGTCTTCCGCATCGCCGGCATGGCCGATGGCCTTGAGGATGAAACGGAATACCCGCGCCCTCAGTTGTGCCACCTCATTGGCTCTCGAATCGAGCAACACTATCCCCACCGGTTTTTACGCCATGAGTATGAGGGCATTCCGCCCGGCCCGCCAAGCCTAGCGGAAATGAAAACGCGCGCTGCCGGGAACCATCGCCGCGCCTGCCGCACTCATGGCCTGAAGCCGAGAAACAGCAGAGGACAGGATGAGAGAAGTGAAACACAGGCAGCGATGCCGACCGGCGCGGCGGAGTGTCAGCACACTTCCCTGGCGTCCGCTGGCCTGGCTGATCCTACTGCTGCTGGCGCTGGGGCCGTTGGCGCAACCATGAACTCGGCAGATTGATCCACTGCCACCCGCCCGGACAGCCTGTCCCCGTATCACTCGTCCCGGCGGGTCTTTTCTTTAAATCCTCAAAGCCCGAAGCCATCGGCCAGCAGCTTCAGGCCGCAGAGGAAAGTGATGCCGTAGATGATGCGGTAGAAGGTGGTGTCGCTGAGAAACTTGTGCAGATACATGCCGAGAAAGACACCGCCGACCGCGACCGGCGCCAGGATCGCGGCGGTGCCGAGATTCTCCGGGCTGAATTGCCCGAGCCAGGCATAGGGGATCAGCTTCACATAGTTGAGGATGGTGAAATACACCACCGTGGTGCCGAGGAAGAGCGTCTTGTCCAGGCGTTGCGGCACCAGATAGACCGAGAGTGGCGGGCCGCCGGCATGGGCGATGAAGCTGGTGAAGCCGGAAATGATGCTCCAGAACACGCCTTTCTTCACATTGCGCGGTGCCGGCTGCGGGCTGCCCTTGCGCAGCAGCTTGTCGAGCACGAAGGCAATGGCGACGATGCCGATGATCACCTGCACGCCGCGATTGCTCACCCAGTCGGCGGTGAGCGTGCCGATCAGGATGCCGAGCAGCGCGCCGGGCAGGATGATCGCCATGTTGGCGCGGTCCCAATGCTTGCGGAACCCCCATAGTCCGGCGAGATCCATGACGCAGAGTACCGGCAGCGTGATGGCGGCGGCCTGCAGCGGCGGAATGGTCAGGCTCATCAGCGGCAGCGCCAGCATGCTGGTGCCGGGGCCGAAGCCGCCCTTGCTCAGGCCGATGATGATCACCGCCGGCATCGCGGCGGCATAGAACCAGGGGTCGTGCAGGATCGGCAGGGCTTCGAGCATGGGGCTGTGGATAACTTGCGCGGATGGCGATGCGGGCAGGTGGTTTGGTTGACGCTGAGGGGAAGCGACGCTTATCCTGCCTCTCAGCAAATCGCGACAACATCATAAAGCAATTGACGATCATGGAAACCGGTGTGGCGGCAGCTTCGGCTGCTTTGGAAAAGGCATTGCGGCGGCTGGATGCCGCGCTTGCCAACCGCGCCGTGGCCTATCGTGCCCTGGCCGAGCAGTATGGTCAGGCGACACTCGAACTGCGTCAGACGCGCGAGGCATTGCAGACGGCCCGTGCCGAGGCCGATTCTTTCCGCGAGCGCGCTGCCCTGGTGGATGCGCTGCGCCAGGAATTGGCGATCCATCAGGCCGAAGCGGAAGCGCCGGCCGAGACAGCGACCGACAATTCGGTGGATGCTGGCAGCGAAGTCCTTGCCGCGCTGGAGCGCGAGAATGCCAGCCTGAAGCGCGAATGCGAGGATTTGCAGAACCGCCTTTCAGCCGCCTTGGCGGCGCAGGAGCAGTTGCGCCTTGCTGCCGAGCGCCCCGCAATGCCAGCACCGGTGCCGGTGACCGTGGCTGCCGCCGAGGAAGGCGACACCGCCGCGCCCATCGCTGCCGCACTGCGTGCCGAACTTGATGCCGCACGCGCCGCCCAGGCCGAGGCCAAGGCCTTCGAGGCCAGCCTGCTGGCGCGTCTGGATGCCACCATGGACCGCCTGCGCCGCTCGCTCGAGAGCGCCGGTGGCACCGCTTGAGGAGGGCGTCATGGCCGAGGTGAATGTTACCATCAATGGCCGTATCTACCCGATCGGCTGCGACGATGGCGAGGAAGCCCAGGTCACGCGGCTATCCGCCCTGGTGGATGCCCGTGTGCGCGAACTGGCCGCCCTGGTCGGCCAGGTGGGCGAGGCGCGGCTGATGCTCATGGCATCGCTGACCATGGCCGACGATCTGGAAGTGGCGCAGCGCGACCTGGCGCAGTTGCGCGAGGATGTTGCCACCCTGCGGCGCGGCCAGGAAGCCGACAAGAGCGGCGCCGATGCGCTCATCGGCCTGGCGCAGAAGCTCGAAGACATCGCGGCCAAGCTCGAGACGCCCTAGATTCTCAGGCTAAGCCGGCGCGGCCACTCGCCATGTCGGCGCGCAGGGCGCCGGCATAGTCGCGGAAATCTACTTCCAGGGTATAGCGCGCGCTGTTCACATAGCGGCGCTTGACGCCGGCATGATGCGCCGCGATTTCGGCCTCCATCGTCCCATGGTCGGGCAATGCGATGCGGCCCGCCAACACGCCGGCAAGCCAGCGCGCCTGGATTTCCACCAGCGGAATAGTGGCGCCAATCGGCTGCACCAGCCCGACGAAATAGAGTCCGGGATGCGCGGGGCTTAGCATGCGGCGGTAGAGTTTTACTGGCTCGCCATCGCGCACGCTGAAGATATCGGATTTCAGAAACGGGAAGCTGGTGCGGTAGCCGGTGGCATGGATGATGGCATCGACGCGGCTTTCCGTGCCATCCGCGAACAATACCCTGTCGCCCCGCAATTCGCTGACATTCGGCCGCATGGTGATCCAGCCATGGCCGATATAGGGCAGCAATTCCTGGCTGATGGTGGCGTGTTCGCGCCACATCGGATGCGGCGGCTTCTTCACGCCATAGCGTTCCTGATCGCCGACGGTGAGGTACATCAGCTTCGACACGATGGCGCGCGCCACCACGGTCGGCAGTTTCAGCTTGCGGATCAGGAAGGCCGACCAGCGGTCGGTGGGAATGCCGAGGATGTATTTCGGCATGATCCAGGCGCCGCGCCTGGTGGAAAGCTGCACGCTGGCGGCGCGGCGGCAGAGGTCCACCGCGATATCAACGGCGGAATTCCCTAAGCCTACCACCAGCACATGCTTGCCCTCGAAGGGCGCGGCGGTCTTGTAGTGGTGCGAATGGATCTGCTCGCCATCGAAGTTACCGGGGAAACTGGGCCAGCGCGCATCCCAGAGATGGCCGTTGGCCACCAGCACGGCGCGGTAGAGCCTGCTTTCGCCATTCTGCAGCGTGACGCGCCAGTTGCCGGCTTCCGGCGAAACATCGGTTACCGTGACCTGGAAGCGGATATGCTCCAGCACGCCGAAACGCTCGGCATAGGCTTGCAGATACTGCATCACCTGCCAGTGGCTGGGAAAATCCGGCCAGTCTTCGGGCGTCGGGAAATCCGGGTATTGCAGGTTCTTGCGGCTGGTATCGATATGCAGGCTGCGATAGGCCGAGGACAGCCCGTTGTCATTTTCGTAGCGCCAGTTGCCGCCTATCCTCGAGCCGATCTCGAAACACTCGAAAGCGATGCCCGCCTGCTTCAGGGCTTTCGCCGCTGCCACGCCGCTCGAGCCGGCGCCGATGATACAGACGGGCAGTGTCGTATCGCTCATGCGCTGGCCAGATAATCCTGGATGATCGCGTCCATGTCGGCATCGGGCAGGATGCCGAGGCGGCGGGCGCGGGCGGAATCGAAGTGCTTCGGCCAGCCAGCGACAATGCGGATCAGTTTTTCGTCCGGCGCCCAGCCGATGGGGCCGAGGCGGCGGTCGCCGGCAACGCGGCGCAAGCTCTCGATCATCATGGCGATGGTGACACTCAAGGCCGGCAGGTTGATGGCACGGCTGATCCCGAAAGCCTCACGCGGCAATTCATGCACGCCGATCAGGCCGCGCGCCACGGCACCGACAGAGGCGACAGTGAGCCAGCTTTCCGGCGGCAGCGGGCAGGCAACGGGCTCGCCGCGCAAAGGTTCACGCAAAACGGCGGCAACGCGGTCGGAAACGGAATCAACGGCTGCACCGGGGCGGATCAGCACGATGGGCAGGCGCAGCGCGCGACCGTCCAGCACGCCGTGGCGGCTATGATCATCCAGTAGCAATTCGGTGATCAGCTTATGCGTGCCGTAGGAGGTCTGCGGCCGCTGCACGCAATCATCCTCCACGGTTTCCGGCAGCGTGCCGCCGAAGGTGGCAATCGAACTGGCGAAGATGAATTTCGGCGGCGCCGCCTGCTGGCGGCAGAGCTGCAGCAGCTCCAGCAGGCCACCGACATTGACACGCAGGCCGGCTTCGATGTCGCGCTCGGCATCGGTGGTCAGCGTTGCCGCCAGATGGAACAGGCTGTCGAAGGGCTGGGCGAAGGCGCGGGCGCGGAAATCGGCATCGGCGAGATCGCCGGCGGCGGTGCGGATGCCGATGCGGGCGGCTTCCGGCGGCAGATTCCAGTCCGGCAGGTCGATGGTGGCGCGGTCGAGCAGCAGCAGGTCGGTAATGGCGCGCTCATGGCCCATGGCGTCGCGCAGCCGGCCCCGGCTTACCAGTTCACGCACCAGGCGCCGGCCAATGAAACCGGCCGCTCCCGTCACCACTACGCGCATTGCCTGATCCCGAGTATGGGTTCGATCCCGATATTGGCCCGTTTTCCGCCTTCTGCTTTAGCAAGGTTGCGGGGCGGGGCCAAGCGCCCTACATTCCCCGCCGGACGGTGTTTCCTGCCCGGTGCGTTAGGTTTTCACAACCCTGGGGCCAATGCTGATCTCTAGGGAGCTGTCCCTGGCCGGGACCGAGGTTTCGGACATACGGCGCCCACCTGGTACGCCAGGCCTACAGAGGTTGGATTCATGCCGACGGCCACGGTGGGCACCGTCCACTCGCCCCACAGCGCCGGTAAAGATGGCCCAATGGCCCAGTTCAGAGATGGCCTTGTCAGATACTGTCGATGATATCCAGGCCGCCAAGGCGGCGCTCCGGCCGAAACTGCGCCAGCGCCGCCAGGAAGCGGCCAAGGCCAATGGCGCGGCGATTGCCGGCGTGGCGGCGGAGCGGTTCATCGCCGGCATTCCGCTGACGCAAGGCATCGCCGTGGCTGGTTACTGGCCGCTGCCGAGCGAGATCGACCCGCGGCCCCTGCTGGCGCGGTTGCGCGCCGAGTTTGCCGCGCGCATCCTGTTGCCGGCGGTACAGGCCGATAGCCTGGGTTTGACTTTCCGGCCCTGGAATGGCGACGACGCAATACTTGAGCCGGGGCGTTACGGCATCCCGGCACCGCCGGAGGCCGCCGGCGCGGCGCGGCCCGATCTGGTGATCGTGCCGCTGCTGGGTTTCGACCGTCAGGGCAGGCGGCTCGGCCTCGGCGCGGGCTATTACGACGCCACGCTGAGCGCCTTGCGCCGCGATGCGGCGAACCGCCCGCTTTGCGTCGGCTATGCCTTCGCCGTGCAGCAGGTGCCCGATGTGCCATGCTGGGCGCAGGATGAGAGACTGGATTGGGTAGTGACCGAGCGCGGCGCTATCAGATGTGAAGATCAGGTTGAAGAACGGGAAGGCAGGTAGGCGGGTGAAGCTGCTGTATTGTGGAGATATTGTCGGGCGCTCCGGGCGCGATGCGGTGATTGCGCGCATTCCCGTACTTCGCCGCGAACTCGGCCTCGATTTCGTGGTGGTGAATGGCGAGAACGCCGCCGCCGGTTTCGGCATTACCAGCCGTATCTGCGCCGAACTCTACGAAGCCGGTGTCGATGCCATCGTGCTCGGCAACCATTCCTGGGACCAACGCGAGACGCTGTCCTATATCCAGTCTGACGCGAAGCTGATCCGGCCGCTGAACTACCCGAAGGGTACGCCGGGCCGTGGTTCGGCGATGTTCACCACGCCGCAGGGCAAGCGCGTGCTGGTGGCGCAGGTGATGGGCCGCGTGTTCATGGACCCGCTGGATGATCCCTTCGCCACCATCGACACCGAGCTGGCGAAATACCGCCTCGGCGCCAGTGCCGACCTGATCCTGGTGGATATCCATGCCGAGGCGACCTCGGAGAAGATGGCGATGGGCCATTTCCTCGATGGCCGCGTCTCCATGGTCTGCGGCACCCACAGCCATATCCCGACAGCGGATGCGCAGATCCTGCCGGGCGGCACCGCCTATCAGACCGATGCCGGCATGTGCGGCGACTACAATTCGGTGATCGGCATGGAAAAGACCGAGCCCTTGAGCCGCTTCCTGCGCAAGATTCCCTCGGGCCGCTTCGAGCCGGCCAATGGTGAAGCGACGCTCTGCGCCGTCTATCTCGAGACCGATGACCGCACCGGGCTTGCCACCCGCATCCAACCGGTCCGCCTCGGTGGCCGTCTTGCCCAAAGCCCGGTCGTCCTTTGAGGCCCTGCTTGCCGAGATCGCGGCCTGCCAGGTCTGCGCCGCTGAGCTGCCGCTCGGGCCGCGCCCGGTGGTGCGCCTCGGGCCCAGCGCCCGGCTGCTGATCATCGGCCAGGCGCCCGGCACCCGGGTGCATGAAACCGGCATTCCCTGGAACGACCGCTCCGGTGATCAGCTCCGCGCCTGGCTCGGGCTCGACCGCGAAGCCTTCTACGACACCAGCCGTATCGCCATCATGCCGATGGGCTTCTGCTATCCGGGAGTGCTGCCGCAGGGCGGCGATGCACCGCCCCGGCCGGAATGCGCCCCGCTGTGGCATGACCGGCTGCGCCGCCATCTGCCTGCGATCAAGCTCACCCTGCTGGTCGGCTCCTATGCCCAGGCGCGCTATCTCGGCACACGGCAGATGACCGAAACGGTGCGCGATTTTGCCACCCACTTGGCTCGGGGTTTCTTCCCGTTGCCGCATCCTTCCTGGCGGAATACCGCCTGGCAGAAACGCCAGCCCTGGTTCGGCGCCGAGGTGTTGCCGGCTTTGCGCCGGCAATTGGCCAGTCTCTGGGCCGATTGAGTCTCTGGGCCGATTGAGCGGCCGGCGGCGGCTTGCTTTTCGCCGCATCTGGCTTTATCCGACGGCCCAACCGGGCTGCCTGCAAACCGGAAAATATGGTAAACATGCCCGATTCGCAGCAGCCGCAGCTTCACCCCCGTTTTTGCCGCGCAGGTAGATCATGGCCGGTCATTCCCAGTTTAAGAACATCATGCACCGCAAGGGTGCGCAGGATGCCAAGAAGGCGAAGGTCTTCACCAAGCTGATCCGCGAGTTGACCACCGCGGCGAAGATGGGCCAGCCGGACCCGGCGACCAATCCGCGCCTGCGTGCCGCGATCCAGGCTGCCCGCGCCGCCAACATGCCCAAGGACACGGTGGACCGTGCCATCAAGCGCGGTGCCGGCGGCGATGGTCAGGATAATTACGAAGAGGTGCGCTACGAGGGCTATGGCCCGGGCGGCGTGGCGGTGATCGTCGAGGCGCTGACCGACAACCGCAACCGCACCGCCGGCGAAGTGCGCGCCGCCTTCTCGAAGAATGGCGGCCAGCTTGGCGAAACCAATTCGGTGTCGTTCATGTTCGACCGTGTCGGCCTGATCGTGTTTCCGGCCGGCATCGCCAATGCCGACAAGATGATGGAAGCCGCCATCGAGGCCGGCGCCGAGGATTGCCAGTCGAACGACGAGGAACATGAAGTCACCTGCGGCCAGGATGATTTCGCCGCCGTGCGCGAGGCGCTTGAAAAGGCCGTTGGTGAGCCGAAATCGGCCCGCATCGTGTGGCGCCCGAAGAATCTCACCCCGGTATCCGGCGACAAGGTGGAAACCTTGATCAAGATGCTCGACACGCTGGAAGATTCCGACGACGTGCAGCAGGTCTATGCCAATTTCGAGATTTCGGAGGCCGAGCTGAGCAAGCTCGCCTCCTGAGGCCGGCAATGGCGGGGCTGCAGCGCATCATCGGCCTCGACCCCGGCTTGCGTGCCACCGGCTGGGGCGTGATCGAGGCCGAGGGAAACCGCCTGCGCCACATCGCCCATGGAACCATCCGCATCAACCCGGATGAGGAACTGGCCTATCGCCTGCGTTTCCTGCATGACGCGCTGGTGCAGGTGCTGGCCGAATGGCAGCCGCAATCGGCGGCGGTGGAAGAGACCTTCGTGAACCAGAATCCGGCTTCCACGCTGAAACTCGGCCAGGCGCGCGGCATCGTGCTGCTGGCGCCGGCCCAGGCCGGCCTGCCGGTGGCTGAATATGCGCCGAACCTGATCAAGAAAGCGGTGGTCGGTGTCGGCCATGCCGAGAAGGAACAGGTGCATGCCATGGTGAAGCGCCTGCTGCCGGGTGTGGCGGTCAAGGGCGCCGATGCCGCCGATGCTTTGGCTGTCGCCATCGCCCATGCCCATCTCGCCGCCACCCAGGGCCGCATCCGTGCCGCCGAGACGGCGGCTTATCTGGCAACGCAGGCCGCGCGATGATCGCCAAGCTGAAGGGCCTGCTCGATAGTGTTGGCGAGGGCGCGCTGGTGATCGATGTCGGCGGCGTCGGCTACCAGGTGTTCTGCTCGGCGCGCACTTTGCGCGGGTTGCCCAAGGTTGGCGAAGCCGTGCAGCTTCACATCGAAACCCATGTGCGCGAAGACCATATCCATCTGTTCGGTTTCCTCTCTCAGGCCGAACGCGCCTGGTTCACCCTGCTGCAGACCGTGCAGGGTGTCGGCGCCAAGGTGGCGCTCGGTATTCTCGGTTCGCTCAGCCCCGATGAACTGACCCGCGCGCTGGCCTCGGGCGACAAGGCGATGCTGACGCGCTGCGATGGCGTTGGCCCAAAGCTGGCGGCGCGGCTGGTGACGGAACTGAAAGACAAGATGGGCGGCCTCGAGCTTGGCGCCGCTGCTGCCGGCCTGCCGGAAGCGGCTGCCGACGCCCCGGCGGCGGGCGAAGGCCAGGGAGCCGTCTCCGATGCGCTCTCGGCCCTGGTCAATCTCGGCTATAAGCGCGCCGATGCCTTCGGCGCCGTGATGCAGGCGGCGCGCAGCCTCGGCGACAAGGCCGATGTGTCGTCGCTGATCCGCCTTGGCCTCAAGGAACTGGCGAAATGAGCGACGCCAATCGTCTGATTTCGTCCAAGGCCGCCGAAGGCGACGATCTCGACCGCCATCTGCGGCCGCAGGTCTTGAGCGATTTCGTTGGCCAGGCGCGGGCGCGGGAGAATCTGTCCATCTTCATCGCCGCCGCCCGCGAGCGCGGCGAGGCGCTGGACCATGTGCTGCTGCATGGGCCCCCGGGCCTCGGCAAGACCACCATGGCGCAGATCGTGGCGCGCGAACTTGGCGTGAATTTCAAGGCCACCTCCGGCCCGGTGATCGCCAAGGCCGGCGACCTCGCCGCCTTGCTGACCAATCTCGAAGCCCGCGATGTGCTGTTCATCGACGAAATCCACCGCCTCAACCCGGCGGTGGAGGAAATCCTCTATCCCGCCATGGAGGATTTCCAGCTCGACCTGATCATCGGCGAAGGGCCCTCGGCGCGCAGTGTGCGCATCGACCTGCCGCCGTTCACGCTGGTTGGTGCCACCACGCGGTCGGGCCTGCTCACCACGCCATTGCGCGAGCGGTTCGGCATTCCGCTGCGGCTGAATTTCTATGAAGTCGCCGAGCTGGAATTCATTGTCAGCCGGGGCGCGCGGATCCTGAATCTCAATCTCGATGCGTCCGGCGCCCATGAGATCGCCAAGCGCTCGCGCGGCACGCCGCGCGTCGCCGGCCGGCTGTTGCGCCGGGTGCGCGACTTCGCGGTGGTGTCGAAAGCCGCGGTGGTCGGCGCCAAGGAGGCGGATGCGGCGCTCACCCGGCTGGAAGTCGATGGCCGCGGCCTGGATGCCATGGACCGGCGCTACATTTCGGTCATCGCGCGCGATTTCGGCGGCGGCCCGGTGGGTGTCGAGACCATCGCGGCGGCCTTGTCCGAGCCGCGCGACGCGCTCGAAGACATTATCGAGCCCTACCTGATCCAGCAGGGCTTCCTGCAGCGCACCCCGCGCGGCCGGCTGCTGACCCCGCAGGCCTTCGCCCATCTCGGGCTGGCGGCGCCGAAGCGGCCGGATGCGGCGCAGCTCGGTCTGCTGGATGGCGAGGATATGGATGCCTGACGTTGCGGAAAGACCCCAGGAACGCCCCCTGGGCCACCTCTATCCGTTGCGTGTGCAATGGGAGGACACGGACGCCGCCGGCATCGTCTATTATGCCAATTATCTCCGATTCGCGGAGCGGGGGCGGTCAGACGTGCTGCTGAGCCAGGGGGTGAGCCAGGACAGGTTGCTGCAGGAGCAGAAGATCGCTTTTGCCGTGCGGGCCTGCGCCATCGAATATCTCAAACCCGCCCGGCTGCATGACGAACTGCTGGTGGCGACCCGCCTGAAAGAGGCTCGGGGCGCCGCCCTGGTGCTGGACCAGGAGGTCTGGCGCGGGGGGGATAAGCTGGCGGTGGCCGAGGTGACCCTGGCCTGCATGAGCTTGAGTGGGCGTCCACGGCGGATTCCTGCGGCGATTACGGCGCTGTTCGCCACACTTTCAACAAATTCTTCGCAATCCTCTGGTACCCAGACTGAAAAGGAATGAGGCGTTATGGATAGAACTGTGAGTGCGGCGGCCCTTGGTGGCGCCGGTCCTGCTGCCGACCTGTCGATGTGGGCGCTGTTCTGGCAGGCCGACTGGGTCGTCAAGTCGGTGATGCTGATGCTGGTGATTGCGTCTTTCTGGTCCTGGGCGATCATTTTCGACAAGCTGATCAAGATCCGCCGCACTTTGCGCGAGACCGATCAGTTCGAGCATGATTTCTGGTCCGGCGGTTCGCTCGATACGCTTTACGACCGCCTGTCGCAGATGGGCCCGCAGCACCCGATGGCGGTGCTGTTTGTTGCCGCCATGCGCGAATGGCGGCGTTCAACCGAGCGGGGCCTGGTGCGCGGCAAGCAGGGCTTGGGCTCGCTGCAGGTGCGCATCGGCCAGGTCATGCGCGTCTCCATCGACCGCGAGATGGAGCGCCTGGAACGCTATCTCGGCTTCCTCGCCTCGGTCGGTTCGGTGGCGCCCTTCGTCGGCCTGTTCGGCACCGTTTGGGGCATCATGAATTCCTTCCACTCCATCGCCGCCAGCAAGAATACCTCGCTGGCCGTGGTGGCGCCCGGCATCGCGGAGGCTTTGTTCGCCACCGCGCTCGGCCTGCTCGCCGCGATTCCGGCGGTGATGGCCTACAATAAGTTCTCCAACGATCTCGGCCGGCTGAATATCCGGCTGGAGGGTTTCGCCGGGGAATTCCAGGCGCTGATGAGCCGTCAGCTTGACGAGGAGGCGGCCTGATGGGCGCCCAGCTCGCCGGCGGCGATACCCGCGGCCACCGCATGCGGCGGCGGCCGATGTCGGACATCAATGTGACGCCGCTGGTCGACGTCATGCTGGTGCTGCTGATCGTGTTCATGGTGACGGCGCCGTTGCTCACCGTCGGCGTGCAGGTCGACCTGCCGAAAACCCAGGCCTCGGCGATACCGGGGCAGGATGAACCGCTCACCATCACCATCGATTCCAAGGGTGGCGTGTTCCTGCAGGAGACCGGCGTGGAACTGGATGCCCTGGTGCCGCGTTTAACCGCTATCGCCAATGGCGCGCTGGATCGCCGCATCTTCGTGCGCGGCGACCAGGCGGTGAATTACGGCAAGGTGCTGGAAGTGATGGGTGTGGTGAATGCCGCTGGCTTCACCAAGGTCGCCCTGATCGGCAATCCGCCACAGGGCGGCAGTGGCAGCAGCAACACCCGGCGCCGCTAGGGCCGGGCGAAGCGTAGAGGATAGAAGGCAGTGCAGCGTCGCTCTTATGTGTATTCCGCAGCTTTCCACGCGAGTCTGGTCGCGGTGGGAATCTTCGGCCTGCCGTATTTCGAGCGCGAGCGCATTCCTGAGCCGCCGGTGATCCTGGCCGAGCTGGCGCCGATTGCCGAAAAGAGCAACGTGCCGAAGCCACAGCCGCTGCCGGTGGAAGCCAAGCAGGAGCCGAAGCAGGAGCCGGAGCCGCCGAAGCCCGAGGCCAAGCCGGAGCCGCCCAAGCCGGTAACCGCCGCACCACCACCACCTCCGCCGCCCCCTCCGCCACAGCCGCCCAAGCCGGTGGAAGTCGCCAAGCCGACCCCGCCGCCGCCGGAGCCGCTGCCGAAGCCGGAAGTGAAGGCTGAGCCGCCGAAGCCGGTGGCCAAGCCGGAACCGCCGAAGCCGCCGGCCCCGCCGCAGCAGACCCAGGCCAAGGCGCCGGATTTCAGTTCGGTGGCCGCCCTGGTGAACAAGATGCAGAAGCCGGCGCCCGCGCCGGCACAGCCGGCCCCGGCCCAGCCGCAGGTGGCGCAGCGCACGCCGGCGCCGCCGGCACCGCGCGCCGTCGGCCCATCCGACCCGAGCCAGCCGCTGTCGATTTCCGAGAAGGATTTCATCGCCAGCCAGATCTATGACAAATGGGCACTGGATTGCGGCCGCCGCGATGCCCGCGAGCATGTCGTGCGCGTGCAGTTCCAGCTCAATCCCGATGGTTCGCTCAAAACCCAGCCGGAAGTGCTGGATGCAGTGAAGCTCTACACCCAGGATAATTATCGCGCCTCGGCGGAAGCCGCGCGCCGCGCCGTGTTCAAGGCGGTGCCGTTCAAGTTCCCGCCGAACACCGACATCGCCAAATTCACGCAAGAAATCATTTTGAACTTCGATCCGAGGACGCAATGCAATTCCTAAAAGGCGAAACTGCCGCCGTGTCCAGGCTGCTGGTTCTGCTCTCGCTCTTCCTGTTCGCCGCCCAGAATGCCGAAGCGCGGGTGGAGATCGATATCACCAAGGGCAATATCCGCCCGGTGCCGATCGCGATTTCCGATTTCGACGCCGATAACCCGCAGGCGACCAAGCTTGGCAGCGATGTCGCCCGCGTTATCCGCGCCAACCTGGAACGCTCCGGCTTGTTCGCCCCGGCCGATCCCAGGGCGCATATCCAGCAGCCCGCCGCGATGCGGGTGCAGCCGCGCTTCCAGGATTGGCGCGTGATCAATATGGATGCGCTGGTCACTGGCCGCATCGAGTTGCAGGCCGATGGCAGGCTGCGCGGCGAATTCCGCTTGTGGGACGTCGCCGCCGAGCAGCAGATGACCGGCCTGGCGCTGTTCACCACGCCGGATAACTGGCGCCGCCTAGCGCATCTGATCTCGGATGCGATCTACAAGAAGGTGACCGGCGAGGACGGCTATTTCGATACCCGCGTCGTCTATGTCGCCGAGAGCGGTCCGCCGGACAAGCGCGTCAAGCGCCTCGCCATCATGGACCAGGACAGCGAGAATCACCGCTTCCTCACCGATGGCCGCTTCCTGGTGCTGACCCCGCGCTTCAGCCCGAGCCAGCAGGAAATCACCTATCTCTCGTATTTCAACGACCGCCCGCGTGTGTATCTGTTCAACATCGATACCGGGCAGCAGGAACTGGTTGGCGACTTCCCCGGCATGACCTTCGCGCCGCGTTTCTCGCCCGATGGCAACCGCGTGATCATGTCGCTGGCGGTGGATGGCAATTCCGATATCTACATGATGGATCTGCGCACCCGTGCGCGCAGCCGGCTGACCTCCGATCCGGCCATCGACACCTCGCCGAGCTTCTCGCCCGATGGCCGCCAGGTGACCTTCAACTCGGATCGCGGCGGCACCAAGCAGCTTTACGTGATGGAATCCGATGGCTCCAACCAGCGCCGTATCAGCTTCGGCCAGGGCCGCTATTCCACCCCGGTCTGGTCGCCGCGCGGCGACCTGATCGCCTTCACCAAGGAAGGCGGCGGCACCTTTGCGATCGGCGTGATGCGCCCGGATGGTTCCGGCGAGCGCATCCTCACCACCTCGCCGATGGTGCAGGAGGCCCCGACCTGGGCGCCGAACGGCCGTGTGCTGATGTTTTACCGGGAACGCCCCTCCGATTCGCGGGGCCGGGGCCAGCGCGTGAAGCTCTACTCAATCGACCTCACCGGTTTCAACGAACGCGAGATTCCGACCCCGATCGATGCCTCCGATCCGGCCTGGTCGCCGCTCTCGGCCCTCATCCGATAGGTTGAAATCGGGTGGAACTGTTGCAGAAATGCCGCAGTAAAGCGGCATCCGTTACGTGGAGTGTGGATTAGCCCCCGCCAACCTTGATTCGTGTATAGGCGGTGGATATGATTAAAAGTGACGCAGTGGCTTGAACCGTCGGTTCCGGCATCGTTTTCCTCTGGCGCAGGTTAAGTCGCAAGACCTATACCGCTGGCGGAGCGGATCGCAGACGGAACGGGTTGAGGCTTAAGGCGGCGGGTTATAGCCGGTTGTCCTCCAAAGGAGGCACGGCAATGGCCTGCAAGTTGGAATAACAGGTACCTGATCACCAAACCAAACCCTTGGAGGGGTAAAACATTATGCGCCTCAACACCTTCGGCACCAAGTTCCTGGCCGTTGCCGCCGTGGGCCTGTTCCTGGCCGCTTGCGAAAAGGCTCCGGAACCGGCGGCCGCCACCAGCGGCGGCGGCACTTCCGCTGCTCCGGCTACCGCCACCGCTCCGGCCGCTACCGCCACCACCATCGCCCCGGGCTCCGTGCAGGACTTCCAGGTCAATGTCGGCGACCGCGTGTTCTTCGACTATGACAAGTTCGACGTGAAGCCGGCCGGCAAGGCCACCCTGGACAAGCAGGCCGCCTGGCTGAAGCGCTATGGCCAGTGGAAGGTCGTGATCGAGGGTCATGCCGACGAGCGCGGCACCCGCGAGTACAACCTTGCTCTCGGCGAGCGTCGCGCCAACTCGGTCAAGGCCTACCTGGTCAACCAGGGCATCCCGGCCAACCGCGTGACCACGATCTCCTACGGCAAGGAGCGCCCGGTCGCTCTCGGCTCGAACGAAGCCGCCTGGGCGCAGAACCGCCGCGGCGTGACCGTTCTGTCGAACTAAGCTGATCCAGCCTTGGCCGGCTCCGTGCCGGCCAGAGCGTGGCTCAAGAGATTGCACCCGCCTAGCCCCTGACCTGTTCAGGCGGCAGGCGGGTGTTTTCGTTTGCAGGGGTCGGAAATCCACGCCCAGGCCGGTTCCATGGCTGGCGAGACGCCTTGGTTTCGCCGTAAAAATCGCGCACCCTATTCGCTGATTCGCGCCCTCTGGCGCGCCCCGCATACCGCCAGCCCATACAGGGGTGAGCCCATGTTTCGCATCCTGCCTTCGCTTGTTTTCTCCAGCCTGCTCAGTGTGGGCCTGGTGAGCGCCGCCTTTTTGGCGCCGGCTGCCCATGCCCAGAGTGATCAGGCGCTCTACGACCGCATCAACCGGCTGGAGACCGATCTGCGCACGCTGCAGCGCCAGGTCTATCGCGGCGGCCCCATACCCCAGACTGGGCCCCAGGGTGCCGCGCCGGCGCCAAGCGGTTCGCTGACCGAATCCGGCGAAGGCGAAACCAGCGCCGCCAACCGGCTGAATTCCCGCATCGACCAGCTCGAGGGCCAGATCCGCGACCTGATCGGCCGCTTCGAGGAAGTGGAATACAAGAACATCCAGACCCAGCGCCGCCTCGACAAGCTGGTGGAGGATATCGATTTCCGCCTCAATGCCCTGGAGCGCACGCAACCGGCACCGGGCAGTGCGCCGGCTGCTGCGTCGGCGCCGGCTTCCGGCGGTGGAGCACCGGCCCAGGCTGTGGCCGGCACGCCCGGCCAGTCGTCGTCGAACCCGAATCAGGCGCCGAGCCGCGAAGGCGTGCTCGGCAGCATGCCGGTGGATGCGCAAGGGCGCCCGCTGCCGGGCAATGCCCAGTCCGGCGCTCCGGCCCGCACCGCCGCGGCACCGGCAGCCCCCGCTGCCTCGGCCCGTGCCCGGCTGCCGGCCGGCAGCCCTAAGGAACGCTACGACTACGCCTACAAGCTGCTGGTGCAGAGCGACTAT